>JAEEGL014349823.1_pt1 | contig 22099 bp, 21 predicted proteins | sample 9134231 | NCBI WGS metagenome assembly JAEEGL01 (sample SAMN16246548, study PRJNA631951) | gut metagenome | biome: gut microbiome; feature: rumen; material: fiber-attached | host: Bos | place: Iran: Karaj | collected 2018-10 | reverse complement strand
GAGCCGAAGCTGACAAAATCGGGCAAGCCGCTGTTCCGCAGGTCATACAGTATTTTGCAGGACGAATTTTACGACCACATGACGGAACACGGCTTTGCCGGATTCTCCCGTGGAGAGATCGGAAGCGACACCGAGCACCTGACGTCGCTGCAGTATCAGATCAAAAAGGACACCGAGCGACTCGCGGAGATCACGCAGAGGGTGAAAGCGGAGGAAGTGGTTTTCAAAGCCAATCACGAGATCTATAAATCTCATAACGAAATCGACAACATGGGCAAGAAAACCATCTTCGGTTCCATCACCCTGCAGAAGGAGGATTTCAAGACCTTGAGCGATCTTGCAAAAGAAGGCGTTTCAAGCCGGAAGATCATTGCGGACAAGGACAGGATCATACGCATATGGCGCGACGACTATTACCGGCTGAATGAAGCGTATGAAACCCTGAAACAGAAGTATCAGCAGCTTCTGGAGTATTGCAAAGACTTCCTGAAGGCGATGAAGCTGTTCCCGCAGAAGGTAAAGAAATTCTTTGTAGATCTGTTTGCAAAGGCGGAAAAGCCGCCGGAGCCAGTGGAGATCAAAAGAAAGCCGAAACCCCGCGGCAGGGACGCAAGATGACAATAGAACTGAATAACGTTTCCAAAATCAGCCAAAATTAAGAATAAGATAGGAGTGAACGAATGAAATATACGATGGATGAGAAAAAACGGTTGGCAATCGTGTACTGTACCCACGCCGACCAGGAAAGCGAGGAACAGCAGAAGAAGCTGAAGGACTTTATCGCCGCTTGCAGGGCGAAAAAGATCTTTGTCTGCGTGTTTGAGTCGGGCGATGGCGATCTGCTGGAAAACACCAAGGAGCTGCTGGCGTACAACTACCAGAACGCCGTGACACGCACCTCGAAGTCCCGTTCTCGCGACGACGGCGCCAGATAAGCGCCGATGCGGCAGATCATTCTGCCGCGTTACATATTCTCATTCCTATTCTTATAGAAACGAAACTTGTTATCCGCAAATGTCGATAGCAAGTTTTTTGTTCTGTTTACAAAAACACACTTGACAAAGCGCGAAATATAGTTTACAATGTTGTTAGTTTAGAAAAAGCGAGGAGGTAATAACGGTGAAAATCGTCGGGTACACACGAATCTCGGTCGATCTGGAAGAAGACAAGCGCGATAACACGAGTATCGAAAACCAGAAGCGGATCATAAGAGAATTCGTAAAAAAGGAATTCCCGGACGCGGAATTAAAGATCTACGAAGATCGCGACCGTTCGGGCTACACGTTCGCCCAAAGAGAAAATTATCAGAAAATGCGGAAGCTCCTGATATCCGGTGAAGTCCGCATTCTGATCGTCAAAGACTTCTCCCGTTTTTCGCGCCGCAACAGTTTAGGACTTCTGGAGCTGGAAACGCTCCGCGACGCGGGGGTACGCATCATCTCCATCGGCGACTGTATCGACTACCCCACCCGGGACGACTGGATGCTCATCCAGTTTAAATTCCTGATGAATGAAATGCCGGTCACCGATACTTCCAAGAAGATCAAGCAGATGATCGACAACCGTCAGCGGACGGGTCAATGGATTTGCGCCGTGCCTTACGGCTACCGCATCACCAACACCAAGGAAATGACCTACGAGATCGATCCGCCGGCGGCGGAGATCGTGCGCGAAGTATTCCGCCTTTACAATATTGGCTGGGGGTATAAGAAAATTGCCAACCACCTCACCGACGAAGGCGTGCCCACACCACGCGCCAACGAGATCGCCGCCAGAGAGGCGGAGGGCAAGTCGACCAAGCTGAAAGCACGAAATGAGTGGAGCATTATCACCATCCAGTCGATCCTCAAAAACGATTTTTACATTGGCACGCTCCGTCAGCGCAAATACACCCGCAAGGGGATCAACGGGCAGGATATCAAGCTCGACGAGAGCGACAACATCGTCATCGAAAACGCCCACGATCCGGTAGTGGATATCAAGACCTTCGCCTATGCGCAGGAGCAGTTGGAGCTGCGCTCCAAAACCCACTATCGCGGCGAAAAGAAATACGCCACCGACTATTCCGGCTTTATGTTCTGCGGCGACTGCGGAAGTCCGATGTTCTCCATGTCCCGCCCCGACCTTGCCGCCGCCTACACTTGCGGTACATACCACAAGCGAGGCTTAAAGGGGTGCAGCTCTCACCACATCCGGGTGGACGTGCTGGACGACCTATTAAAATCCTTTATCCGTCTGCTCAAAGGCAACTGTCAGAGCATGATTGAGGAATTGCAGAAGTCCATCGACGAACAGCCGGAGCGAGAGGAACAGCTCGGCGCCACGCTTTCGGATATCGAAACACGGCTGAACGAGGCGAGGGCAAAGCTGAAAGTCATCTACAAAGAAAAAGTCCTCATCGAGGCGGGCTTTGCGGACGCCAAAGCGAGAACCAAAGCCGCCGCTTATGAGGAGATGGAACAGGAACTGCTGGAAGCCGTTGACAAACTGGAAAAGCAGTTCGGCGACCTCAATTCCATGCGCAACACGATGATTGAGACCAACCGCAAGGCGAAAACGGTCATTGAAGTGTTAGACGACATCCTGAAAAAAGAAAAGCTCGACAAGCGGGATATCGGGCTGATCGTCGAGCGAATCACGGTATATGAGGACCGGCTGAATATCAAGCTCAAGTCCGATGTGGACACGCTCCTGTCCCTGACGAGCGAGGAGCATACCGTAAATTTTAATTCAGGCAGTAAGGATATCTCATCCATCACCATCAAGTCCAAAAACCACTTGGACAAGGTCTTTGCTGTCAATGTTATCAATAACGGTGACCCGCTGGAGATATACACCGACGCGGAGGGCGGCGTGGTGTTCCGCAAATACTCCGCCGTGGGCGAGCTGGGCGGCTTCACCCGCGAGTACGCCGAGGCGATGAGCCGTTCCGGCGGCATCCCGGTGGTGATCTGCGACACCGATTCGGTAGTGGCGGCGGCGGGCGTGGCGCGCAAGGAATACGTCGACAAGCCGATAACCGGCGAGATAGTCGACCTGCTCTCGACGCGGCGCCCCTATTCCGCCAACGGCGTGCGAAACGTTACCGTTACGGCGGGCGGCAGCGAGGTGAGCTATCTTGCGCCGATAGTGAGCGAGGGCAGCGTGGTCGGCGCGGTGATGTCGCTGCGCGGCGAGGGCAAAAGCGCCGTGCCGGACGTTTCGGAAAAGAAGCTGGTCGACGCCGGAGCTTATTTTATGTCGTCGCAGACCGGGATCTGACCGCTTCCGGGCCAAAAAATTTTCGCCGTGCGCGGGGCTTGCGCGCCGCGGCGGAGCATCGGCGGGGGAACGCGCTTTTCGGGATGCTTTCCCCGCCTTTTTCCCGCCTTTCGGCAGGCGGCGCGGATCTTGCGCCTTTTTGACGTGTTTCGACCGGAAAACCCTTGCAAGAGCAGGGGTTTTCCGGTTTTTCAGCCGTTTGCGGAAGGGGGGCTTGACAAGCTGTGTTATAATATTATTGTGGAAGTATGTGCGCGGTAAGGACTGCCCGCTTTTTCAAGCGGCGCTCCGCGCCCCGCCGTGCTGCCCGGCCTATTCGAAAAAACGTTAAGGAGCGGTATTTTGAAAAGAAGAAACTATATTGTTCTCGCGGTAATATTGCTCGCCGCGCTTCTCGCGCTGACCGCTGCCGCGGTCTCCGCGGAGGACGGCGCCCCCGCCGGCAGCGGCGACGTCCGGGAGGCGGACGAAAGCGGCTCCGTGCGGGAGGAATTCTCCATCCCGGACGACACCCCCGTGACCTACGGGTATTTCAAGGCGTTCCGCGAGCAGATAAAGCGCGAGATAATAGAAGAGCTGCGCAGTGAAGGCGGGCTTTCCGACTACGTCGAGATCACGCTTGCGCGCGGCGACGTTATAGTTCCCGCGCCGGGATGCGAGCTGATATTCCGCGGCGGAAGCGCCGTGGCGATAACCTCATCCGCCAAGGCGGGCGACGGGTTCACCGACGTTTCGCTGGCAACGGAGATATTCTCCGGTGAGGCGCTTGTTTACGGGCACATCTATACCCCCGCGGAAAGCGGAGCCGAAAAGGCGATAATAATCACCGGAGGTACTGCGCGGTTCACCGTGCGCGGAGAATATGAGATCCGTTAAGCTATTATGCGCCCTGCTCGTGATGATGCTGCTTTTGTGCCTGCCCGCCGCGTACGCGGAGCCGGAATCCCCGGCGGCGGAAAGCGGAGGGAGCGAGCCGGTGGTGCGCGTGGGGATGTATATCCGCACGCACGCGGACACAAGGCGGCTTTCTTCGGTGCTGACCTGCGACGCGGGGTTTGAAATAGGGCGTTCCGACGGCACGAACTTTTTGCCGATGATCACCGTTTCGAGCAAGCGCATCGTTATAGTGCCGCTGCTGAATATGCAGATAGATTATGACGACGAATACGCCGGGGCGGCGCTCGGCGAAGGCAACTTCGGCGCGTGGAGCGTTAAAAACGGGCTGTACGGCGGTTATTATTCCGCCCGCGCGGCGGGCGATTTCGCCGCCGTGACCTCCAAAGGGTTCGAATCGCGCTTCGGCGGCTTCTCCACCGAGGAGGAGGCGCGCGCGCACGACGCGGGCAGGGGGATATCCTCCCCCGCGGGGGACCGTATGGCGTTGATCGACGCCGACACGCAAAAGATGATCCTTACCTATGAGGACCGCACGAAGCCGCTGGCGCTGCGCGGGGCGGGCGGGGCGCTCGTCTCGCTCCCGATGGTGAGCTTTTCCGGCTCGTGGTATATATTCGAATACCCCGGATTCTTCGAATTCGAAGCGAACGGCGGGCTTTTGAATATGGTGAACTGCGTGGGGCTGGAGGAATACACCCGCTGCGTTATGGCGAACGAGATCGGCGGCGATTTTACAAAAGAGACGCGCCGCGCGTTCTCGATCCTGGCGCGCACCTTTGCGCTCGGGAAAAAGCACGGCAGGCAGGGGTATGACGTCTGCAGCCGCCCGGACTGCTGTCAGTGCTACTACGGCGTTTACCGTATGGGCGATGAGAACAACGAAATAGTCGATTCCACCCGCGGACTCGCCTGCTTTTACAAAGACGAGCCCATAGCGGTGCTCTACACCGGCGCGAACGGCGGCGCAAGCTGTTCCTCCGTAGCGGCGTGGGGCGGCGACGAGGTGCCCTACCTTACCACGGTGTTCCTTGAAAACGACGAAATAGAAGAAAGCGCCCGCTGGGAAACGACCTTTACCCGGCGCGAGCTTTACGATCATCTTTCGCAGCGCTCCGTGTTTTCCGCGCTTTCCGATATGGATATATCCATGCGCGTGCTCGCGCGCGACCCCTACGGCTCGTCCTATATCACCACGCTTTCGGTAAGCGACGGCGCGGGGCACGTGGTGGAGATAAACAACAGCGAGAACGTGCGTATGGCGACGGGATTTTCCAGCGCGAATTTCGACATCGAATACACTCAGGACCTGGAGGTCCTTACCGCCGACGGCAAAGTGGAGACGCGGCGGGTTTACGGCGTGTTGACCGCGGAGGGATATAAGCCGTTCACCGGGTTCGACGAATCCTACGGCGGCGGGGAGTACGGCGCGGCGGTTGCGCCGGACAAGGTAACAGTGCGCGGCGTCGGCTCCGGCCACGGAGTCGGGTTTTCCGCCACCGGGAGCGAAAAGCTTTCGCTGGAAGGTTTTGATTTCCGGTATATCCTGCAGTTTTACTTCAAGGGTACGGAGATAAAACGGCTGTATCAGTAACCGGAACGCTGATAAAAAAACGCCATTTGCGGGCGTTTTTTTTAATTTCCCTCTTGACAAACCGAATACTTCGTGATATGATGTATTACGCGAGGGGAGGTATAGTATGGATATTCAGCTTAAACGCGGGCTGTTGGACGTTTGCGTGCTCGCGGCGATAAAGGACGGCGAATCCTACGGCTACAGGATAATAAAAGACCTGAAGCCGTGCATAGAGCTTTCGGAATCGACGCTTTACACGATACTGAAACGGCTTGAAGCCGCCGGATCGCTTACGGTGCGCAGCGACGAACACAACGGCAGACTGCGCAAATACTACCGCATAACCGCTTCCGGGCTGCGCCGGATAGAAGATTTCAAGACCGAATGGAAAGAAGTAATATCCGTTTATGATTTCGTAACGAGGGAGGACGGTCATGAATAAGAACGAATTTCTGGCTGTACTTAAAAACGCCCTTTCCGGGCTGCCGGAAGGGGACGTTGACGAACGGCTTGCGTTTTACGCGGAAATGATCGACGACAGGATGGAAGAAGGCGCGAGCGAAAGCGAAGCGGTCGCCGGGATCGGCTCCGCCGAAGAGATCGCCGCGCAGGTGATAGCCGAAACGCCGATGACGAAGCTTGTGAAAGAAAGGATAAAGCCCTCCCGCGGGCTGCGCGCGTGGGAGATCGCCCTGCTGGTGCTGGGAGCGCCGCTGTGGTTCCCGCTGCTTGTCGCCGCGGGCGCCGTTGTGCTTTCGATGTACGTCGTCCTGTGGTCGCTTATCGCGGCGCTGTGGGCGGCCGAGCTGGCGCTGTGCGCCTTTGCGGCGGGCGGGATAGTGACCGCGGCGGTTTATTTCTTCAAAGGGCACTCTTTGCCGGGCATAGCCACTTTGGGCGTCGCTTTGCTTGCCGCCGGAGCTTCGGTGTTCGCCTTTTACGGCTGCGCCGCGGCGACGAAAGGGATAGTCAACTTAACGAAAAAAGCCGCGCGCGGTATTAAAACACGGCTTGTAAGAAAGGATGCTGCAAAATGAAAAAACCGATAGTTATTACCGCGGTCGTGCTTATTGCCGTCGGGCTGGCGCTGCTCGTTTATGCGCTTGCAGCTTCCGGGTTCGACCTTTCAAAGCTCGAGACCGAAAAGTATTCGGAAAAGACATACGAGGTGACCGGGGATTTTGAACGGATAGAGATAAATGCCAAAGATGCTTTCGTTTTGCTTAAACCGTCCGAGGACGGCAAATGCCGGGTCCTGTGCTTTCAGCGCGAAAGTCTGCAGTATTCCGTCGCCGCGGATGGCGGCACGCTTAAAATCGATTACAAAGACAACCGCGAATGGTACGAATATCGTTTCTCCGAAAAGGTGCAAAAAATGACCGTGTATCTGCCGGCGGAAAGCTATGGATCGCTCACCGTCAAAGGCGGCACCGGCGGCGTAACGATACCCGCCGGGTTCTCGTTCGGAAGCATCGACGCGGGCGTTAGCACCGGGGAGATAGTATGCGAGGCATCGGCTTCGGGCGCCGTAAAACTGCGGACAAGCACCGGGCGGATACGCCTTCGGGACGTGACCGCGGGCAGCGTGGCGCTTTCGGCGTCCACCGGGCGGATCGAAGCGTACGGGATAACCGCGAACGGCGGCTTTTCGGCGGAGGTAAGCACCGGAGAAACGCTGCTTGAGGACGTAACGTGCAAAGAGTTTTACTCCAAAGGAAGCACCGGGGACATAACGCTTAAAAACGTTGCGGTTGCGGGCGAAATGACAATTGAAAGAAGCACCGGCGACGTGGAGTTCGAAAGCTGCGACGCGGAGCGGATAACCGTTACCACCTCGCACGGCGATATAACCGGAACGCTCTTAACGGAAAAGCGCTTCGTCGCCGAAACGCGCGTCGGCTCCGTATCCGTCCCGGACACGGAAAACGGCGGAAAATGCGTTCTTACCACCTCCACGGGCGATATAGAAATAACGCTTGCGAACGGAAAGCGGTGACCGGAGGCAAAAACGGTTTTTAATATGGACAACCGCGCGCCGGTGTGGTATAATGCCTTACGGGAACACACGCGCGCCGCACGGCGCGGGAACGGAGGAAGAATATGAGATCACTGTTTGAACGCATGGCGGGAAGGCTTTTGCCCCTGTTTCTTGCCGCGGCGGTCCTGCTGCCGGCGGTTTTGGGGTTCGCGGCGGCGGAAGGGGCGGCTTTTATGCCGGGCGACGTGAACGGCAACAACAAAATCGACCCCGCCGACTACGCAATGTGCAAACGCGCGTACCTGCGCACCTATACGCTTTCGGAAGAGCAGGCGGCGCGCGCGGACATAAACCGCAACGGCAGGACGGACGCTTCGGAATACGCGATGATAAAACGTCATTACCTCGGGACCTATTTCATTCCCGGCGCGGAAGACGTAAACGGAAAGCAGGCGGAAGTGGAAAACGGATTGTTTGTAAAAATGCCCGCCGACAGGCCGCTGCGCATAGCGCAGTTTGCCGACCTTCACATCGGCACGGAGGGCAGCCCCTACCAGAACGACAAGGTGGAGCGCACAAAAAATTACCTTAAATACATTGCGGAGGAGCACAAGCCCGACCTTATAGTCTGCTCCGGCGACAACATAATGACTACCGGCGTGAACGCGCTTAAAGAGTTTGCGGAGTTTATGGACGGGCTTAAAACGCCATGGACGCTGATATACGGCAACCACGACGCCGAATCCACCGCGGCGGGCTACTGCAAAAAGGATCTAAGCGACTATCTTGAATCCTGCGGTTCGCCCTATCTGCTTTACGAAAGCGGGTATATCGACAAGGCGAACAACCGTTACGGCAATTTTTCGATTTCGGTTTTGAGCCCCGGCGGGACAAGGCTTCTCGGCGCGATACTGCTGCTCGACGCGGGCGTTTATTCAAGCTCGCTTTCGTCCTACGAGGCGATCACCGAAGGGCAGATCGAATGGTATAGCTCCGAGATCGACCGGCTTAACGGAAAATACTCCGGCGCCGTGATCCCTTCCGTGGTGTTCTCGCACATACAGCTTCCCGAATTCCACACCGCCTACCTTGCGGCAAGGAACGGAAGCGGCGCGGAGTTCGTTATCGACCAGGAGCTTTCGGCTTCCGACGTTTCGTGCATAAAGACCGGCGGGCCTACCTATAAGAACACCGGGCTTTTCGACGTTATGGTTGAAAAGGGCAGCACGAGGGCTTATTTCGTGGGGCACGAGCACACCTTCGGTTTCCAGGTGAAAATGAGCGGCATAACCATGGGGTTTGCGCCGCAGAGCGGTTTTTCCACCCTGTTCGAGAACAACGATCTTAAAAGGACCACCTATATCTATAACCTGAAGACCGATTTCAGCTTCACCACCGACGTGGCTGTTGAACCGGGCGAAGGGATAGGTCTTACCTACTGCGGCTCCTACGACGGCGAGGGCGTTTTGGATGAATCGACCGGCTGTTATACCGCGGAGCTGGAGTTAAGCTCCGGCAACAGCATAATGCTGGGATACGGCGGGGAACGCCTGCGGCTCGCGGATATATCCGTTTCCGGCGACTGCGCGTCAAGCGCTTCCGCGGCGAACGGCGAAAAGCTATATACGAAAGGCGCCGTATCGCTGGTTTACGGCGGCGGGACGCCGCGCAGGTTCACGCTTGTTTACGATCCGGCGAAAAAGCTGCTTTCGGTCGCCGCGGAAAAAATCGACTCCGACCCCGACGCCCCCACGAGTCTTACCGCCAAAACCGTTAACGTCGACGCGGGCGCGGACGCCATAGCGGTCTGGACCGAATCCGGCAAAAAAATACGCGAACTGACCGATTTGTCCACCGGCGCGGCGAAATGGGTGGGCAATAGCTGGCGGTATTATATAATAGTCGACGGCGAAGGCAGGATCGCCTATGCGGTCCAGTGGCCCGACAGCGGCTACGGCGGACCGATGAGCACGGGCTATTACTGCAACAATTATTACAGTGACTACACCCAAAACCCCGCAATTGTGCTTTACGAGGGCTATAAGAACGACTGGGCTTCGGGCGGGATCGGCTACAAGCTGTTCGAGATAGTGGTGCCGGAGGGCGGCTTTGCGATCACCTCGCACGGGTCGACCAACAGCGAGCTTATATATATGCTTTCGCAGGGGAAGGTAAACAACCACGATATTTCCAACATCAACAAGCGCAACGTATACGGCGACGAAATACGGCTTTCCTACGATCCGGATACCAAAACCGTCTCGCTTTACACCGTGCCGGTTTAGGAACGGCGCGATCCCCGGCGGCGCGATTTAAGACGTTCGTAAAACCGTTCCCGCCGCGGCAGATAACAAAAACCGAAGGGAGAGTCCGCTTTTTACGCGGGCTCTCCCTTTTTTCGGGCTTTTTTCTTTTACGGCAGCTCCGGTTCCGGGTCGGTAAGCTTGCCGTTCACGCGGAGTTCGAAGTGCAGATGCGGTTTATCGCGCGATTCGATGCGGGCGGTTCCGCCCACCGTGCCGAGCTTTTCGCCGGAGCGGACTTCCTTTCCGGCCGCTATCCCCTCCGCGAGCTCCGGCGCGAGGTTCATATAATAGGATACCGCGCCGTAGCCGTGCTCCACCGCCACCGTGGTGCCGTAGAAATAATCGTTCGTTACCGAAACGACCTTTCCGTCCGCGAACGCGACCACGTCGTCGCCGACGGCGGCTTCAAGGTCGACGCCGGGATGAACGCGGTAGTCGCGCATCGTTTCGGAAAACACCAGCGTGTCCATACTGTATTTCTTCGTTACCGCGCCGGGCACCGGACGGCTGTATTCGGGCTGTTCGGGCTTCGGTCCCTCGCTTTGCGAACGGTCGTCGGGGACCCCGCTTTCCTCGCGGTGAACGGGTATGTCGGTCTCCTTCGATACGCTGCCGACGGGATCAAACTCGAATTTCGGGACGGATACTCCGCCGACCGCGGGCGTATCGTAGGAAATGCTGAATATCCCCACCGCCGCCACCAGGACGACGAGTATCGCCAGCCCGAGGTAGAGAAACGCCGAAAAGCGCGCTATGCGCTTTGTTAACGGCTCCGCTTCCCCGCCGCGCCCGGGCTTTTTTGTTTCGGATTCTTTGTTTTTCATAGGTCATCCCCCAGAATTTTTTTGTTCTGAAGGTATTTTTAACTTTTTCTTCGCGGTTTATTCGGTTTTTTGCCCGGTTTTTAAGGTTTTTTAACGCGTTCGGCAAGCGGAAACGCCGTTTTCAGTATTTCGCGCCAGCCCATACCCTCGCTTTCCTGCAGGTTAGCGCGGCAGACGTCCAGCCCGTAGCCGCGCCCTTCGCCGAACACCGAAAACACCGCCGCGCCGTCCTCATACGCGACGCGAAACGCCGCCGACGGGAGCGAAAGCGTTTTTATTATCTCTTCCGCGCGGCAGACCTTTCCGCCGATCAGCGCGAATTCGCAATAACCGTTTCCGTCGCAGGCAAAGCACGCGCCGCCCGCGGACTCCGCGCCGAACGCCGCGCAAAGCTCGCTTTCGCCGAACCGCAGCTCCGCCCGGTGCTTTTCGCAAACGCTTTCCCGCTTTACCGCGCTGTTAAACGGAAGCGCGGCGCAATCCCGCGTGCCGCCGCCGGAGCAGACGGTATACAGCGCGGGCGCGGCGGCTCCGCGCCATATAAGCGTTTCGCCCCGCGTTTTTTCCGCCGCTTCCCCGCCCGCGCCCCCGGTTTCCGTCGCCAGCGGGAAACAGCACCCGGGATCTTCGCAGAACTCGCAGTCCGCGTGCTTGCAGCCGTTTTCCAGAACGTAATACGCGCAGGAGCGCAGCGCGACAGCCAGCGCGCAGGCGGTCTCCGGCCCTTCGATCTCCGCGGCGAGGGCGTTCACCCCCCGCGCGACGAATTCCTCGATATCGGTTTCATACACGCCGTTTTCCCCTTTTACGCGCAGCGTCGCCGCCGCGGCGTTGCCCGCCGGGAACAGCCGCGCCGCGGGAAGCAGGCAGACGGCGGCGAAAACGGCAAAAAAACAGAGCGTAAGTCTTTTCATTCCGGCACCCCTTACGCTCTTATTTATATTCCGTTTTTTCCTTGGGTTATTCCCGCGGCGAGCCGCCGTTTTCCTCCGCCTGCTCCGTTTCCGACGGTTTGCCGCCCTTTTTGCCGTTTCCGGGCGTTTTCGGCGCTTTTTCGGTCACGCAGGTGGATACCCGCGCGGCGCAATAGAAGGCGAGGCAGATATCGCCCACCGAAACTATCGTGAGATAATCGAACTCAAGCAGCCCGAAGGCGGGCAGCACGAGGTTCGGCGCCGCGTAGACGAGCAGGAACGCCGCCGCCGTGTATCCGAACGCGAGGAACCTGAACGGCGCGACCTGGCGCATGCGGGAGGCGGACTCGGCCGTGACAAGCATAAGCAGCGCGACGAGCGAAAGTATGTGGTAGGCGTTGGAGGATTCCATCGGCGCCGCGTTGGTGCGGACGAAATCGACTATAAGGCGGGCGCAGCAATAGAGCACCGGAACGAACGCGGTGAACAGCGGCAGCGGAGCTTTTGCGCCGCCGATGAACCGCACGCCCAGCGGCAGGAAGAACAGCAGCGAAGCCGCCAGCGCGAACGCCGCCTGGATGATATTGTCCGCGGTCGGCTGCATTTTATTCTCCGCGCAGTAGACAACGAACATCGCCGCCTGCACGATAAGCGCCAGTGCCACGGCGAAAGCGGCGGCTGTGGGGGCGGGCGCGCTATGCTCCGGGCGGCAGACTCTTCCGCGCGGGGACTTTGCGATCCCGAAGACCGCCGCGGCGACGCAATAGAGCGCGGCAAGCACGGCGAACAGCCGGAACGGCGCGCTGTCCGGCAGCGTGTACGCCGAGGAATCGAACGCGTTCTTTTCGATATGATTCACAACGAGCGCCGCGCGAAGCGCCGCCAGAACGACGCCGACCGCGAGGAACGCCGCGGTGGATCTGATAAAAGGTCTTTTCATAAAACATCACCCTTTGAAACGTATTTGCATATCGCGAAGCCGCGGTAACCGTCAGAACAAGCCCTTGACGAAACCGTAGAACTCCGCGTGGAATTTCATTATCATATCCCTCTCGTTATCGAAGCACAGCGCGATATCGACGACAGCCGTTACCGCGAACAGGACCAGCGCGAGCGCGTAGATATCGGCAAAGCGCTTCCCGCAGGAAAGCATACGCCCCACCGCCGCCACGCAGCCGAAAACCCCGCCGAGCGCGAGCACGAACATTATATCCGCCATATAGCGCAGATGCACCCCGGCGTAGTTCATATCCACCAGCACCACCGCGAGCGTCGCCGCCGCGGCGGATATCGCGGTGAGCCGCGCCTTCCTTCCGCTTCCGTTAAGCGCGTAGGGCAGGAACGCCAGCCCGTAGACGCAGGGGAACCAGAGCGCGCCGACGCTGCCGGAAATATAGACCGGGCGGCTGACTCCGTAGGAGGAAAGTCTTACGCTTCCGGGATGCAGGAATGGAAACGCGCCGTTGAACACCGGAGGATGCAGGAAATAGTGGAACAGCGCGGGCAGCGTGAGCGATACCGAGGCGTAGACGCCGGACATATCCCACAGCGTGAGCTGATAATCGCTGCCGAAATCGAACGGACTTCCGAACCGCGCCGCGTTATACAGCATTATGAGCGCGCCGAGCGAAAGCAGCGGGACGCAGAACGACAAAGCGTCCAGCAGAGTGCTTTTCGCCCCGTTCGGGCGCTCGATAAGTATTCCGATAAGAAGCGGCAGCGCCGCGACGAAAAACAGCGCCAGATTGGGGCGGGAGGCGACTGCGCCCGCCGCCGCGACGCCCGCGCAGACGAAAAGGAATTTGCGTTTTGCCCCTTTCGCCCCGTCCGCGCCGAGCAGGAAGGTGAACGCGCAGCTTACCGCCGCCACGCCCGCCAGCACCGCTATATGGTAAAAGTTCGCGCAGGTAACGGTGGAATACAGCAGCGCGCCGAACGGCAGGCATAAGGCGCCCGCGCACATAAGCAGGAACGGCACGCCGAATTTCAGACGCGCGCACATCTGCCGCAGCAGATTCATAAGCGCCAGCGCCGCCACGGCCGCGATGACAGCCGCCGCGAGCGCGTCCGAAAGCACCTTCCCGGTGAGGAAATACGCCGGGAAATAAAGGAACACCACCGGGGCGATCCCGAAATAGGAATAAAGCTTGCCGTTGTAGAACGCGCGGTCCCAGAACGGCCCGGTGCTTTCGCCCGTGGCTTTTTTGCGCGCCGTCCTGTCGTAGGGGTTGTCCAGCGCGGCTATTTTTTCCAGATCGTAGTCGGTATCTATATCCAGTCGCCCTTTTTTGAAGGCGTCGAACATCTGCGGGTAACAGCCGTAGTCGTCGACTGAGCCCTTTAACGGGTAGTCGTGCAGCCATTCCTTTTCGATGCTGACCGCGCAGGTGAACAGCGACGCCAGCACGGCGAAAAGCATCAGGCAGGCGTAGACGACGCGCTGTTTTTTGCTTTTTTCGTCGTATATCACCCGGTGCAGACCGTATTTTGTAATAAAGAAGCACGCCGCGCCGGCAGCCAGCGCGAAAACCGCCGCCCACACTCCGATAAACGCCGCCCCCGCAAAGGCAAGCGGCAGGAACACGCAGGCGGTGACCAGCGCCCTTTTCGCAAGACTCATCTTTCGCCCACCACGTTTCTGCGGTAATAGAACAGATACTGCTGCGCTATGCCCGCGTATTCGCCCAAAGAAGCCGGGTCGAACCCTTCGCCGTAGTATTCGGCGATAACGCGTTTTACCCACACGTCCACCGGGAAAGCGCAGGTGAAGCCGTAGCCGAACAGCAGCACGCAGTTCGCCACCTTGTCGCCCACGCCCTTTATCTTTTTCAGCTCCGCGAGCGCTTCCTCATAGGAAGAATTCTTAATCCGCTCCGGCGAGACCTCGCCGGAAAGCGTTTTTAACGCGGCGTCGTAAATATACTTCGCCCGGAACCCCGCGCGTATCGGCGCCAGCCCGTCCACCCCGGCTTCGGCTATCGCCTTCGGCGCGGGGAACACGAAATTGCCGCCGCCGAGATCCTCGCCGAGCAGTACGCAGAGCGAGTTTATTATTTTCTTTATGCGCGGTATGTTGTTGTTCTGCGAGATGATAAGCGAGACAAGCGTTTCCCACGGGTCCTGCCGGAATATCCTTATCCCGCCGCCGTACTTCGCCGCGCGGGAAATGTGCCCGTCGCCGGAAAACGATTCGATTATGGCGGCGTAATCGCGCCCGAGGTCGAAATAATCGTACCAGACGCCGTCGAATTCCTCTTTGCTTACGCCCTCGAACAGATATCCGTCGCCGCATTTCTTAACGCGCAGCTTCCTGCGGCGGGCGTATATCGTGACTTCGTCGCCGTTTTCCTCGAAACGGAAGCACTGTCCGCATTCGCAGGAAACGAACGGGTCGAAATTCTCCGGCTCGCGCAGTAATATTCCGTTTTCGGTGATCTCGGTATACATATCTTTGTTCCCAACCGAACGGCGGGCAGAAAAAGCGCCCGGCTTTTTCAAGCTTTGCCGTTCATTCGTTATTCATTGATCTTTTACCCTGTCGCCTTTAAGGAACCGCGCCGCGCGCTCGATAGAATCCTTCGATTCGCCCCAGGGGAGATCGTCGAAGCGGTAATCGAACTTTTTGCAGAACAGCGAAACGTCGTCTTTAAGCGAATGCAGGTGTTTTTCGTTTTTATCGCACAGCGCGCGCGCAAGCGCGGAATAGCCGTCTTTGGAAAGCGCCTCCTTCGCGGCACTCATCCAGCGGCGCCCGTGCGGAAGGCAGAAATACTTTATTTCGCCGAACCTCGCCCGGAAATCCTTTTCCTCGTCGTAAAGATACGCCGCGGTGGTGAACATTTTGGAGATCTTCTCCTCTATCCTGTCGCAGATATAGCAGCTCTGCTCCAGTTCGGCGATCCTGCCCGTGCTCTTCGCGCCGATATCCCGCGCGAACGCGCCGCCCGGCTTCACGTCTTTTTTCAGTTCTTCCAGATGGCTTTCGAGTATAAGCCCGAGCCCCAGGCGGTTCTTTGTCGTTAACAGCATGCCGAAATGCCGTTCGCAGAAGCCCTTTTCGTTGGTGAGGCGACGTATCTCCGGCTCCATCATCGAAGCGCCGAGAATAAGGTCCAGCTCGTCGCGCTCCAGCTTTTCGTAAAGACGGCAGAACGGACATTTATCCGTATGCTCCGAAAACGCTCCGGTGACCGGTATGGTGTATATGTGTTCTTTCATCGCTTCGCTCCTTAAAGGGTTTATAAAATATGCAGGATCGGAAGATTTATGCACCGCGGGGTTTACATAACGACTCGCGCATAAGGCGATTATGTCCCCGTGTTATTCACATTTTCCACCGGGTTTTCCACATTTGAATTTGCGAATATGCCCAAAATACCGCGATTTTGTCGATTTTGTCGCGCGGACGTCCACCTTTTCCACATTGTTTTCCACCGCGCTTTTCAAAACATTATGTATTATACATTATGCGCAACCGCCCGTACAAACGTAACAAAACGGGTGTTCGGGGACCGGGGAACGGGCGTTCGGAGATCAGACGGCTTTTGTCGCGCAGGCGTTCAGTTCCGGCCTCGCGGTCACCCCGGCGAGGTATTCGTAATACGCCTGCGAAGCGATCATCGCCGCGTTGTCGCCGCAGAGCGAAATCGGGGGCAGGAACAGCCGCGCGCCGTATTTTTCCGCGGTCTCGCTCACCGCCCGGCGCAGGTGCGAATTCGCCGCCACGCCTCCGGCAAGCGCGATATCGCAGGCGCCGCTGTGCAGGATATATTTTTCCAGGCGCGAGGTGACCGCCGTGACGAGGGCGTGCGTAAAAGAAGCCGCCACGTCTGCGCGGAACGCTTCGTCGGGCTCGCGCCCGCGCTGCAGTTCCCCGTGCACGAGGTTTATCACCGCCGTTTTAAGCCCGGAAAAGGTGAAGTCGTATTCCGCACCGTCGACAGAGCCGGCGTTGAATCGGTATTTAAGCGGATCGCCGAGCGAGGCGAGCTTGTCCATCGCCGCGCCGCCGGGATAAGGCAGCCCGAGCACGCGCGCGCATTTATCGAAAGCTTCGCCCGCCGCGTCGTCCCTCGCGCAGCCGACGAGCGAGTATTCGGTGTAGTCCGCGACCTTCATCAGCGAGGTGTGCCCGCCGGATACGACCAACGCGAGGAAGGGCGGTTTCAGCTCGGGATGAACGAGGTAATTCGCCGCCACGTGCCCGCGTATGTGATGCACCGGGATAAGCGGCTTCCCGGAGGCGAACGCCAGCCCTTTCGCGTAGGAAACGCCGGTGAGCAGCGCGCCGATAAGCCCCGGAGCGTAGGTAACGGCTATCGCGTCGATATCCTCCAAACCGAGCCCCGCCCCTTCGAGCGCCGACGAAACGACGCCGCATATCGCCTCCGCGTGTGCGCGCGAAGCGATCTCCGGCACGACTCCGCCGTATTTGGCGTGGATGTCGATCTGCGAGGCGACCGTTCCGGCAATAAGCTTCCTGCCGTCCTCCGCCACCGCGGCGGCGGTCTCGTCGCAGGAGGATTCTATCGCGAGTATTTTCATAGATCCTTCTCCATAATTATCGCGTCGACGCCGCGGTAGAAGTTCTTTCTTCCGCCCGCGGGCGTAAACCCGTTGTTTTCATAAAGCGATATCGCCGCGGCGTTGTCCTCCGCGACCTCCAGAAACGCTTTTTCCGCGCCCTTGGCGCGCGCTTCTTTGAAAACGGCTTTAAGCAGTTTCGCGCCGTATCCCTTCCGCCGCGAATCCTTTTCCACCGCGAGATTTATTATCTCGCATTCGTCCGCCGCAAGCGTAAACGAGCACACGCCGCGCACCGCCTCCCCCTCGAGCAGGACGAGATATTTCACCGCGCTTTTGCCGAGCGCGCATTCGATTATCTGCCGTTCCGAAAACGCCGTCGCAAGCGATCCGCGCTCTATTCCCGCGGCGCACGCCGCCTGTTCCGGAGCCAGATACCTTATTCTTACGTTATTTCCTTCTCTTTCCGGCGCCGCCGGACCCGCGCGGAGGTTCATACGTTTTCCGCGCCGCCTTCGGTCGGAACGGAGCCGATCATACGCGCCAGCACGTCGCGCGGGCAGACCACCGACCTGTCGGCAGCCCTGTCGCGCAGATAAAACCGCCCCTGAACGTCGCCGAAGAACACCACCGGGTAATAAAGCCCGGGGTATTTCTGCGAAAGCAGGCGGATGAAATAGCGGTTGCTCACAAGAACGTCGTCCGCGGAGACCTCCACGCTTTCGCCCTCCGTAAGCGCGCGGGTAATGGAATAGCAAAGCGCGGTGTCCTGCGATTCGTTTATCCCGCGCTGCTCCTCCGGCAGGAATTCGTCGTCGGCGTAAAAGCTGTCGATCCAGCGGGTGTTGGAGCTGTCGTAAATAAACGCGGCGATGGCGCCGAACTCTTCAAGCGTGATCTTCGGAAGGTCCGCGGCGCGGTAAATTATAAGGTCGCCGCTGTCGTCGACGCAAAGGAAGCGCTCCGGCTCCTCGAACTCCACGGTGAAAACGTCCTCGCCGTTGAAGACGGCGTATTTTTCGCCCTTGGTGATGCCGTAGACCGAAAAATCGTCGCACAGCAGGTATTCCCTGCCGCGCACGGTAAAGCCGTTTTCGGTGGTTTTCGCCTTTTCGGCGCAGGCGCAAAGCGCAAACGCGATCGCCGCGGCAAGCGCGGCGGAAATTATTTTTTTAAGCATTTCAATACCCGATCTGTCCCAGACTGTCGTCGTTTTCCACCCAGTCGCGCGGGTAGTAAACGCTGTATTCCTCGCTGTTCTCGCGCACGATAACGCGCCCGATCCCGGCGTTTATCACCAGCCGCTTGCACATCTGGCAGCAGGTCGTGCCCGGCTCCAGAAGCCCGGTCTTCGCGTTGACGCACACCAGATAAAGGTCGGCGCCCAGCATCCTTTCGCGCGGGGCGGCGATAATGGCGTTCGCCTCCGCGTGGACCGAACGGCAAAGCTCGTATCTTTCTCCGCGCGGGATGTTCATTTTATCGCGCAGGCAAAAGCCCAGGTCGCAGCAGTTCTGCCTGCCGCGCGGCGCTCCGGCGTATCCGGTGGAAATAATAACGTCGTCCTTAACGATTATCGCGCCGAATTTGCGGCGCAGGCAGGTGCCGCGCTCGGTCACCGTCTGCGCGATGTCGAGATAATAATTGATCTTGCTCCTGCGGGAATCTTTCGCTTCGTTTGTGTTGCCCGGCATGGTAAAACCTCCGACAAGCAGTTTATAGTACCCGTGTCTGCGCGGAAAAAGCGGGCGGCCCTTCCGGCGGGGCGCGGGCGGGATAAGCCGTGCGCGCCGCGCGGCGCGGCGCATACTTATACCTATGTAGTTTAACAAATCCGCCCGTTTTTGTCAATAGTTTTGCCGCCCCCATTTTTTAATGAAACGCTGTATTTTATATTTTTTATACTTTACAAATAAAAACATATGTAGTATAATAAACTGATTTATTATATTTACCGATCGTTTACCGATCTTCTTCTGCGGCCGCGTTTGTGAAAGGACGGTGCTTTTATGAAAGATATGATACTTCGCCGCATTCCGGTGGGAACGCTGGGGACCAACTGCTACGTGCTTAAAAACCCGGGCTCGCGCGATGCGATAGTTATCGACCCGGGCGCGGACTTAACGCTTATACAGGACGCGCTTCACCGGATGGACGCGGTGTGCCGTCTTATCCTGCTCACTCACGGGCATTTCGACCATATACTTGCCGTGGGCGACCTGCGCGCCCCGAACCGCGCCCCCGTCTGCATACACGAGGCGGACGCGCATATGCTTACCGAACGGGATATGTTCTCCGCCGTTATCCCCAACGATCCGCGCCCCTTCGATCCGGCGGAGTTCCTTTTCAAAAAAGAGGGCTCCTATACCGCCGCGGGGTTCGAATTCTACGTTATGCCCACGCCCGGGCACACACCCGGCAGCGTGTGCTATATCTTCGACGGCCTTATGTTCACCGGCGACACGCTGTTCAGGAACAGCATAGGGCGCACCGATCTGGGCGGCGACGAAGCGCTGCTGCGGCGCTCGCTCCGGGCGCTTAAAAACCTCCCCGGGGACTACGACGTCTATCCCGGCCACGACGAACCGACCACGCTTTCCGACGAAAGACGGAACAACCCGTATTTGAAAAACGTATAAGCGCGGAGGCCGCTTACGGCGGCGCTTCCCTGCGCGAAAGCCGACTGTTTAACGAAAAACTGCTATGGAACTCACCAAACGCGCCTCCTGCCCCTACTACAAAAAGTGCGGCGGCTGCCAGCTGCGCAACCTCACCTACGCGGCGCAGCTCAAACACAAACAAATAAACTGCATAAAGCTTCTGGGCCGGTTCTGCCACGTTAACGAGATAGTGGGGATGGAGGATCCGGCACGCTACCGCTGCAAAGCCTCCGCCGCGTTTGCAAAACAGCGCGGGGTAACGGTGGCGGGGATCTACCGCACGTCGCGGCACGCCGTGGTGCCGGTGGCTTCCTGCGCGATACAGGACGCCGACTGCGACAAGGTGATAAAAGCCGTCCTGCGGATCGCCCGGGAGCTGGATATCGGCATATTCGACGAAAACCGCCTTAAAGGCGGGCTGCGGCACGTTCAGGTGCGCAAAGGACTTGCCACCGGGCAGATAATGGCGATACTCGTTACCGGCGAACGCCGGGTAGACCGCCTGCCGGAGCTTGTGCGGAAGCTTTGCGCCGCGATACCGCGGATGACCACGGTGGTGCAGAATATAAACGGCGGGTTCACCGCGATGGTGACCGGCGACGAGAACGCGGTGCTTTACGGCCCCGGATTTATAGAAGACGAGCTGCTCGGCATGCGGTTCCGCATATCTCCCGGGGCGTTTTATCAGGTCAACCCGCGGCAGACGGAAAAATTATACTCGCTGGCGCTGGACGCAATGGCGCTTTCCGGGCGCGAAACGGTGTTCGACGCCTACTGCGGCACCGGCACCATAGGTCTGCTTGCAGCAAAGCGCGGCGCCGGACGGATTACAGGCGCGGAGCTTTCGCAAAGCGCCGTGGACGACGCGCGTGCGAACGCGGAGATAAACGGGATCGCCAACGCGGAGTTCGTTTGCGCCGACGCGGGCGAATACGCTCGCACCCTTGCCGCAAAGGGCGAAAAATGCGACGTGCTGGTTATGGACCCGCCGCGCACCGGCAGCGACAAACGCTTTCTTTCCGCGGTTTGCGCTCTTGCGCCCGACCGCATCGTTTACGTCTCCTGCAACCCGGAAACGCTTGCGCGCGACCTGCGGTTTTTAACGCAGAACGGATATAAGGCGAAAAAGATCACTCCGGTGGATATGTTTCCTTATACGGAGCACGTGGAGACGGTGGTATTAATGACAAAGAAATGAGTAAATCGGAGTTTGACGGAGGTGTCGTGATGAGTAAGACGATTAGAAAAATCGTTGCCATAGGCGGCGGTGAAAACGGCAGGATCAACAGTAGGGGTGAAAAACTGCCGTATGAATTATCTGAAATAGATAAAGAGATTATTAGGCTGACAGATAAGAAGAAGCCGCGCGTGCTGTTTCTCGCGCATGCACAAATATCTTTTGGCTTTGAAAATGAATTAAGGTATTACGAAACAATCAAAAAAATATACGGTGATATGTTCGGCTGTGATTTCAGGTGGCTGAAAGCATCTGAACTTACAGATGATTTTGAAAAAGCACAAAACGACGTTTCATGGGCAGACATCATCTATGAAGGTGGTGGTAATACCGTTGCAATGGTAGAACTGTGGAAAAAAACAGGCTTTGATAATCTTTTGAGAGACGCTTGGAAAACAGGAAAAGTAATGTGCGGCGTATCAGCAGGCGCGATTTGCTGGTTTGCTTTGGGAAACACAGACGTGCCGGGATATAAGGAAGCAGAAGTCAATCAGATCCCGGGGTTGGGATTTATTGACGCCTATTTCTCACCACATTGTAACAAAGAAGGAAAACGCGAGAGCGAAATCAACAGTTTGAAACATATTGATAAAGTCGGGCTTTCGGTATCAAATTGCAGTGCGATTGAGATCATCGACGACCAATACCGTGTTATAAAATCAACACCTGCTGACGGAAGCTTCAGACCGTATGTTCTTCGTACATATTGGAAAAACGGAAATATGTTTGAAGAAGAGATTTCTGAAACTGCAGATTTCAAAAAACTCGATCTGCTATTAAGCATGAAAGATTGAAGAAATAGCGACAAATTCTGATTTGTAGTTGCCCAACAGCAGGGCGGCGTAATGACGCAGTAAAAAGAATAACTTGGAAAGGTGATGATGATATATAAAGGTCGTTTCATCACGGTAAAATATAAACAGCTT
>JAEEGL013483191.1_pt1 | contig 22100 bp, 18 predicted proteins | sample 9134231 | NCBI WGS metagenome assembly JAEEGL01 (sample SAMN16246548, study PRJNA631951) | gut metagenome | biome: gut microbiome; feature: rumen; material: fiber-attached | host: Bos | place: Iran: Karaj | collected 2018-10 | reverse complement strand
ATGCAGACGGGTCTCGTAACGGAGACTGCCAAGACCGGCGCAGTGGTCAACTTGAAGCACGGACAATTCCTTGCGCCCGAAAATATGATCAAGCCCTGCCAAAAGATTGAATCCTGCGGCAACTCCAAGATTATCCTCACGGAGCGCGGCTACACATTCGGCTACAACGACCTCGTGGTGGACCCCCGCAGTTTTTACCATCTAAGGGAGACGGGCTACCCGGTGGTATTCGACGTGACGCACTCAATCCGTAAATACGGCATCCCTTCGGCTGACCCCAACGGCGGAGCGCGTCAATACTTGAAGACGCTCGCCCGCGCAGGTGTTGCAGCAGGCATCGACGGACTCTTCATCGAGGCTCACCCGACTCCCGAAACAGCTAAATGTGACGCCGCAAGCCAACTGAAACTCAGCGAATTGGAGGAGTTCCTTAAACCTCTGATTGAATTGCACGACATTGAAGTAAAATACAGATAAAAAAACATACAGACATGGAATTATATCTCGATTCGGCCAACTTGCCCGAAATAGAAAACGCATTCAAGCTCGGTTTCCTCACCGGACTTACCACAACGCCCACATTCATGCACCGCGAAGGCATCAACGATGTTGACGGCGTGATACTCAAACTCGCCAAGATTGTCCCCATACTCCAGATTGAGGCTCTCGGACGCACCGCCGACGAAATCATTTCGGAAGCGCACCGTCAGAACGACCTTGGACTCGACAAAAACAAGACAGTTTACAAGATTCCCATCTCGCTCGAAGGCGCAAAGGCGTGCCACATCCTCCGCAGCGAGGGTTACATGGTGAACATGCACCTCATATACACCCTTCAACAGGCGTACATCGCAATGCAGGCGGGCGCAACATACGTTTGTCCGCTCGTAGGCCGTCTGCAGGATCAGGGACACGACGCCCTCGGACTCGTGGAGCAGTGCGTCAACGCAGTCAACAAGTACAACTATCCCTCGAAGATAATGTTCTCTTCGGTGCGCAACCCCGAACACGTCAAAAATGCGCTCAATATCGGCTGCCACACAATCACAGTGCCATGGAAGGTATTGCAGCTCCTGCCGCAAAACAATTTCACATCGCTCGGCACACAGCAGTTCTTCGAGGACACCAAATTGATGACCACCAAGGTGAAGGACATCTATCGCGCCGCCAATTCCACCATATCCAAAAACGCCACCATCAACGAGGCTCTCGTAAAGATGACGCTCTCCAAACTCGGCGCAATCACCATTCTGGAAGACAACGGCTCTCTCTACGGCATCTTCACCGACGGCGACCTCCGCAGGCTCGTGGAGAAGGAAGGCGACTCGGTACTTGGCAAACCGCTCACGTATCTGCCGTCAAAACAGCCTGTTACGATTGATTCTGACGCTTACCTCATCGAATCGTCGCAACTCTTCAAGCAGTACAAAATCGACACGCTCGTCGTTACTGAAAACGGCAAGCCGGTCGGCATGTTGGACATTCAGGATTTGCTCTAAGAATTGGAAAACATCAATTATATGAATCTATTTGCCGAAAGGGGAGGGGAGTTCCTTGTCGCCTATCCTGATTTTATACGCAAAGCCCTGAAAATCAAGGTTATAATCTTTGATTGGGACGGCGTGTTCAATTCGGGCTACAAGGGCGACGGGCTCTATTCCCAATTTTCGGAAGTGGACTCGATGGGGCTGAATATGCTCAGGTTTGGATACAAGTTGCTGACGGGCAGACTACTGACCGCCGGCATAGTCTCTGGCATGGACAACAAGAATACCGAAATGTTTGTCCGCAGGGAGCATCTCGACTTCAAGTGCCTTGGTTTCAAGGACAAGAACGAGGGATTCCAGATTGTGTTGAAAGAATTTGGTGTGCAGCCCGACGAAGTGGCTTTTGTCTATGACGACATCCTCGACCTGCCGATAGCCGAGCGTTGCGGACTGCGCATACAAGTAAGGTGCAACGCATCTCCGATGTTCACCAACTACGTGAAAACCAATCTTTTGGCTGATTACGTAACGGCGCAAGTAGGGGAGGGGCACGCCGTCCGCGAGGTGTCGGAACTATTGTTGGCCTGCATTGGCAAATACGACGACGCAGTCAAGAGCCGCACGGATTTTGACGACGCATACGCCTCGTACATCGCCGAGCGCAATACAATCACCGCCCGCGAATACATCGCCAACCGACGGTATTGATGTAGAGACGCAAAATTTTGCGTCTCCACAATTTTGCGTCTTTACGACGGAAGTTTTGCCAATTCTTGTTTCAGTTCCTCGACGGCCGTCGGGATGTTGTCAAGGTAATATTTTATCAACGCCAGATATTCCTCCGGCGTTGTTTTTTTTTCGGCAATCCGCTGCAAAAGTTCCATCCTGTCGGCGACGTCGTTGATGCCCATCACGCGGGTGGTGGATTTGGCGATATGGGCGGTGCGTCCCATCTCGTCCACGTCGTCGGAGAGCTGCGCCAATATGAAACGCTGCTTGATTTCGTCCGCCTGCGTGAAAAACAGCTCTATCAACTGCCTTTTGGTGGCGATGTCGCCGTCGGTGATGTCGTTAAGATACGTCAGGTCTATCATTTTTTTAATGCATAATTCATAATGCGTAATTCATAATGAGCCATCCGGCATCGCCCATTTATGAATTAGGCATTATCTGTTTGACAAAATGTTTTGTGCCATCACACTGCACCGGATTCCTATTGAACGCTGACTTTGCGTTATGCATTATGTACGCATTGCAAATTGAGTTTTTCGCCGTCGTCGCTTACATCCACCTTTATCTCGTCGCCTTCTTTCACGTCGGTTTCGAGGAGAAGTTCGGATAGTTCGTCTTCCAGATATTTTTGGATGGCACGTTTGAGCGGCCTTGCGCCAAACTTTGGGTCGTAGCCCTTGTCGGTGAGGAAGTCCTTGGCCTTGTCTGTGAGCGTGAGTTTGTATTTGCGCTCCGAAATCCGCTTGTATAGGCCTTCGAGTTCGATGTCAATTATCTTGTGAATGTCGTCGCGGGAGAGCGAATTGAAGGTGATTATGTCGTCGATGCGGTTCAGAAACTCTGGCGAGAAGGTCTTTTTGAGTGCCTTGTCGACGATTGCCTTGTTGTTTTCGTCAGAATTGCCGTCGCCGCTGCCAAATCCAAGTCCGTGTCCGTAGTTTTGGATGTCGCGGGCTCCGATGTTGGATGTCATTATTATAATAGTGTTCTTGAAGTCGATGGTGCGTCCGCTGCCGTCGGTGAGCCTGCCGTCGTCAAATACTTGCAGGAAGATGTTATAGACGTCGGGATGCGCCTTTTCGATTTCGTCGAGCAGGACTATCGAATACGGCTTGCGCCTGACCTTTTCGGTGAGCTGACCGCCCTCCTCGTAGCCGATGTAGCCCGGCGCGGAGCCTATCAGCCTCGACACCGAATATTTCTCCATGTATTCGCTCATGTCGATGCGGATGAGTGAGTCCTTGCTGTCAAACATGTATTCGGCGAGGATTTTGGCGAGCTGCGTCTTGCCCACGCCCGTCGGCCCGAGGAATATGAACGTGCCGATGGGACGGTTGGGGTCTTTGAGTCCGATGCGGTTGCGCTGGATCGACTTCACCACCTTGTCAACAGCCTCGTCTTGTCCGATGACCTTGCCTTTGAGCGCGTCCCTCATCTTGCGCAGACGCTGGCCCTCGGCTTCGGCAATCCTCGTTACAGGTATGCCGCTCATCATCGCTATCACTTCTTCAATGTTGCTCGCGTCCACGGTGTCGCGCTTTTTGGAGAGTTCCTTGTCCCATTTCTGCTGCTCCGAGTCGAGTATTTTGGCGAGTTCGCTCTCCTTGTCGCGGAAACTTGCCGCAAGTTCAAAGTTCTGGCTGTCAACGGCTTTCATCTTCTCCGCCTTGATTGACTGCATCTGCGCCTCGATGTCTTCGATGCGCTCCGGCACGCGGATTTTGGCGATGTGGACACGCGAGCCGGCCTCGTCCAATGCGTCAATAGCCTTGTCGGGCAGGCAGCGGTCGGAGATGTAGCGGTCGGAGAGTTTCACGCAAGCCTCTATCGCCTCGGGGGTGTAGTTGACGTTGTGGTGGCTCTCGTATTTGTCCTTGATGTTGTTGAGTATTTCGATGGATTCCTCCACGGAGGTTGGCTCCACAAGGATTTTTTGGAAACGGCGTTCCAACGCTCCGTCCTTCTCGATGGTCTCGCGGTATTCGTCGAGGGTGGTCGCGCCTATGCACTGTATTTCGCCACGCGCAAGGGCGGGCTTGAGCATGTTGCTCGCGTCGAGTGCGCCGCTGTTGCCCGCGCCCACGATGTTGTGTATTTCGTCGATGAAGATGATTACGTTCTTATTGTGCGAGAGTTCGTTGATGATCGACTTCATCCTCTCCTCAAACTGCCCACGGTATTTGGTGCCAGCCACTATCGCGCCCATGTCGATTGACACCACGCGCTTGCCGTACAATACGCGGGAGACTTGTTTTTGTGCAATTTTTATTGCAAGTCCCTCCACTATTGCGCTCTTGCCAACGCCAGGCTCGCCGATTAGCACGGGGTTGTTTTTTTTGCGGCGGCTCAATATCTGTACGAGCCTCTCCACTTCCTTGGTGCGCCCCACGACGGGGTCAAGGCGGTTTTCTTCCGCCGCCTTGGTGAGGTCGGTGCCAAAATTGTCGAGTACGGGAGTCTCTGTGCTGCCGTTGTTGGTCTGCGACGAGTTGTTCTGGGCGTTGGTGCCGTTTTTCTTGGAATTGTCGTAGTCGTCGTCCTCGTCATCTTCGTCCTCGTCGGGTATGCCGCCCGCCATACCGATGATGCGGCTGCGGTACTGCCTGCCGTCAGGCTTTATATTATTGTATTTGTCTGTCATAATCGTTTTTAATCTTTTAGTTGCCAAATTTAAACATTTTGTTCCATATTGCAAAAAATATTTTGTCATAAACTAATGTTAAACATATCTAAAAATTTTCTGATGCAGATTCTAATTTCTAAATTTGCCGTCAAGAAAAAAACAGTATTCAACCAAAGTGTTACACAAAATTATCCAAAGGACAGCGTTATTGGCTGTTATGATTATAATGGCAGGATTGTCGGCGCACGCGCAGCACAGGGTCTATGAGGTGCGCGGACGTCTCGTCAATCCAGACGGCCACGGGGTGCAGTTTGCCCACGTGGTCAATATCAACAAGACTTCGGCGTGCATCAGCGACACGGCGGGGCGTTTCCGTATCCTCATGTTGCAGACCGACACGGTGAAGGTGTCGTGCATCGGCTATGAGATGACGGGATTCTCCATCAGTAACCTCGACATCCCCGAGGACGACAATGTGGTGGAGATTGGCGACATAGAACTTATGCCGCGCCTTTATGAACTCTCCACCGTGAGCGTCTATGCCGAGAGGTGGAAGTCGTTTCTGTACGACTACGAACAAGTGCCAGTCCAGGAGGATCCGTATTACGTGGAGACCATCGACAATTGGAAGAAAAACCTCATCGACATCCGCGAACTTCAGGAACTACGCCGTGGGACGCTTGGAGTGGGCATTTCGTTTGACTTTCAGACGAGAAAACGGCGCAAGGCGGAGCAAAAAATCGCCGAGTTCCAGCGTCAGGAGGAGCTCAATGAGGCGGCGTACAAAAAATACAATCCGTCGATTGTGGCGGATATTACGGGAATGTCGCACGACGACGCCACGAAGTTCATCCAGCACTTCAAGCTCGACCGCGATTTCATATTGTCCAGAAACGATTACGACCTCTACCTCATCATAACGCAATTATACAAAGAATACTCTAATATTCAGCATAACTAATTGAAACACAATGAAAAAGACATTTCAATACATAGGCTACCTGTTTTACAGGATGTTCATTTTTGGATTCAGGATTACACCTTTCTGGCTGCTCTACTTGGAGTCGGACGTGATAAGCTTCCTGATTTTCAGGGTGTTCAGGTACAGGGTGAAAGTCGTGGACAAGAACCTCGAACTCTGTTTCCCGGAGAAGTCCAAGGAGGAGCGCGACGAAATTAAGAAAAAATACTATTCTTACATGGTGGATCTCTTCATGGAAAGCCTCAAAGGATACACATATCCCGCCGAAAAAATCCGCAAACGCCTTGTCTATGACGACCTTTCAATCCCAGAACGCCTGTATGCCGAGGGCAAGTCGATGATTGTGGCGATGGGGCACCACGGCAACTGGGAGTGGACCACGCAGACCGTCAACCTTGAACACAAGCACAAGTTCTGCGCCATCTTCAAGCCGCTCAAAAACCAATACATCAGCAATTTCACTGTAAAATGCCGGGAGCAGCGCGGCACACATTTCTGTCCAATTGAAAAGACGCGCTTTGCATTTGGAATGAGGGAAAAACAGCCCACAGGATTCTGCATGGCGGGCGACCAAAACAGCCACAACATCAAGCGTTCAATTTGGGTGAAGTTTTTTGGGATGGACACCGCATGTCTGCCCGGCATCGAGACTTACGCCAAACTCTTTGACCTGCCGGTGATTTTCATGGAGATACGCCGAGTGAGGCGCGGCTATTACCGTTGCTATGTCTCGATGATTGCCGAAGACCCGTCCAAATGCGAAAAAGGCGAGATTACGCAGAAGTATATGTCGAAACTCGAAGAAGTAATGCGCAATCAGCCAGAGACTTGGCTTTGGACTCACAAACGCTGGAAGGCCACCAAGAATCCCGACGGCACCATCGAATATGGAACGATTTACAAAAACTTGTAATTAATTCCGAAAATCAAAAAAATGATTCTCAGGTTGTTAAGCGACATATCAGACATAATGTGGCCGGAGACATGCATGGGATGCGGCAAGCGGTTTGTATCGCCAAAGGAGCATCTCGTATGTTCCGAATGTATGCGACAAATTCCCAAAGTGGACTATTACAAGTATGACGAAAACTTTGTTACCGACGTGTTTTTCCGCGAAAACGTCAAGATTGAATATGGATGCTGTTACTTCCATTTCAACAAAGGGGACTGGACGCAAAACCTGATGCACAACATCAAGTATTTCAAGCATCCCGAACTCGGCGTTAAACTTGGGCGCATGGCGGCGTTGGAACTAAAAAAACATAACCGCTTTTCTGATGTCGATTACATTGTTCCCGTCCCGATGCACCCCGAAAAAATCAAAAACCGTGGCTTCAACCAGGCGGAGCGCATTACGGCTGGCATGTCGGAAATTATGCAAATCCCTGTCTGCGAAGTCATTTTGGAAAAGACCATCAATTCCAAGACACAGACCTTCATGCAGAGGGACGAGCGCATCAAAAACGCCGACAAAATTTTTGCCGCCAATAGGGTGGGGGAGTTGGCTTGCTGCCACTTCCTGATAGTTGACGACGTATTCACCACAGGATCCACCCTGCTTGTGTGCGCAAAAAAACTCCACGAGGCTATGCCTGAATGTAGGGTCAGCGTATTTGCGTTGGCAAAGGCGTAGAGACGCACGGCCGTGCATCTCCTCAGTCGCCGTGTGTCCCCCAAATCATTAAATCCCCAAACAAGAGAACGCGCCATCGGTTAATATGAACATGTCGCCGGCAACGTTGGTCATTTTTGCGGCAAATGTCCCTTGTATGTAAGCGACTTTTTGGACTTTGAGTGACGAGGGGTTGACGGTGACTTCATTTGAAAACCAGAAGTTTTCGGATTTCGCGTCGGCACTTTTGTTGCCCTTGTAAATAATCAGCGCGTCAAAACCGAATTTGTTAGCCATCTCGTCAGTAAGTGTGCCTGTGGTCAGATACTCTAACAACATTGCATTGACATCCTCGCCAATAGTCTGTTTGAACGAGTATTCCTTCGAGTCCTTGCCGTTGTAGGTAATCGACATGAACTCGCTGTCGCTGTATCCGTAAATAGTGGTCCTTTGGTCAGATTCCTTAAACAGTTCTGATATTTTGCCCTTGATACCGGTGGCATCCGCATCTTCAGAGGCATTGGTCTCCTTGGCAACGACATTTTTGCTTATGTTCCAATCTGGATCGGCAGGCAGAGAGCCGTTTTTGCTCGTTATGCGCGACGCCTTCATATAAATGAATGACATGTCGTTCTTTATCTCATCTTCTTCCTTGTCATTGTCGCCCACCGAGCAGGACGAACACAGCGTCGCCGCCGCCATCACAAACGCGGTCAGATATAGTAGTGTGCGTTTCATATTTATTGTTTTTTATTCGACAATACAAAATCGCCGCTAATATACGTATTAATTAGTAAACAAAAAAGGAACAACATTTTATGCTGCTCCTTTTTTTATTGTTGGTCAATGCTTGCTTTTCAGGACTACTTGGAAGATGTCTTGACAGTCGGCTTGCCAAACACCTTGAACTGACCAGTCATCTGGAATGTGTCTTTGCTTGGATTAACCATCGTTGCCGAAAATGTACCCGAAGAATAAACAAGAAGGTCGAAGTTTGCCGTGACGGTAGCCTTGGACGACATGTAATATGTCGCGCTCTTCTCGTCGTCGCCCGACGCGCGGTATATGATCAAGGCATCAGTCTTCACGGCATTTTGGATAGCATCCTTTACCGAGCCTCCTCCGAGTACAGTTACAATAGCGTTGGCAATAGCCGCATCGTCGTTCAGGCCAAGGTTGAGTTCGTATGTGCCAGAAGACGTTCCCTTGATGTTGATGGCTACTTGTTTGCCATTGGAAGTGCCAGCGATTGTGGTTGCGCCGCTTGTGGAGCCGCTGAAAAAGTCGCTCAACTTGCTTGTGCCGGTGTCTTCCATTTTGCTGGCTGCCTGATAGAATCCAGCCGTGCTTGTGGAGAACTGTGCGCCGTCCTTCACAGAGGCGGTAAGCGAGTTGATTTGTTCCAAAATGTTCTTGTCATCGTTGTCATCGTCGTCGTCGCCACATGATGTGAACATCGTGGAGGCGGCAAGAGCGAGTGCCATGAGGCAGAATGAGATTTTTTTCATAGTGAAAATCAATTTAATTAGTTTTATTTAATCCTTGTTTTTGTAAAAACGCCGCTAATGTAGCAAATATTTTGCTAATGCTGTATCTTTTTGATGTTAATTTTTGTTTACGGAAACGCCGTGATAGGGTGGGGCAGTCCACTAATTCTCTGACTTTAAATTGTTTATAAACGATAATATATTTTTATAAGATTTACAAAACAAAACGTCAGCCTTTTTTTAAAATTGATGGTTACAATATATTCCTATTATAATCCTCCAAGACTTCTATTTAACATAATATTACACACACATAATTAACTATATGCAAGCCACACCATAATTGGTTCGTACAAAAAAAAACAAAATCACACTGACTAACGTAGTATAACGATTTTTGTTCTCATTATATTTATTTCAATGAAACCATCAGTCGCTACCAAACGCCGTAATTCATTTAACATAATATTAATTATCAGACCAAAACAGGCGGGGGAGGGGCTGTCAAAAAAGATGATGGATATCGCTTACTTTTTTTCTCTGATACACAACTTTTTGCGCCGTTTTTCGTTATAGTAATAGGAAGGCGGAACTCGACAACCTTAATCGAAGGTGTTATGCGAGTTGACGCGGTTTTGCGGGGTTTGTGGATTTATCTACAAGTGAATACTCGCCCGTTTTATTATTTGATAAAATGCAGTTTTACTTCAAATACTTCGACCTGACTCTTTTTCGGTTTACGTTGCAGAATCAAGCGCAAACCGATGATAATGAGGATACAATCTGCACGATTGATGCGGATTCCATTGATGGCGGGAATGTTGAGAAATTCCTGCCGTTGGAGTTTTGTGGCGAAATATCAGAGTATCGATTGATTAAATGGCTGAAACACAGAACAATTCCCGCCAACAGATATTATGTCAAAAATTTCCTATCTCGACTTGGACTTGCCGAAAACGACATTTGCGGAATCATTTCGGTGAGTTATGGACTTTCGCTTAACGACTGCTATTGGCTATGCCCTGAGAACGAGAACCGTACATTCAACGAATTGAACCTTTACGACAATAGGTTTTCCACTGTTTTGGGTGCAATCGCGTTCACTGGCTACGGCTCGTATCTGAAAACGGGGTTCAGGTCATCGCCCGAATTTACCACCAACGGAATGTTGGCGAAGGCATGGAGGAGGCTCGACGGCAAAATTTTGTTGTATAAATCGGGCACCGTCGGTGCGGCTAATACTGGATTGGAGCCGTACAGCGAATTTTACGTCTGGCAGGTGGCAAAGGCAATGCAAATCAATGCCATACCTTACGGTCTGAGCAAATGGAAAGGTCGGCTTTGTTCCACGTGTGGGCTTTTTACATCAAAGGATTTGTCATTTGTGCCAGCCGGAAATATCATAAAATTCGAGGGTATTAACTCGTTGTTGGGGTATTACAAAAAACTTGGCAACAAGTTTTATGACGAACTTGTAGATATGTTCGTCTTTGACGCAATAATCCTCAACCAAGACCGGCATACAGGCAATTTTGGTTTTATGGTCGATAATCATACCAACCAAATTGTCGCGCCCTCCCCTATTTTCGACAACGGACTTTCGCTGTTTTGCTACGCCATGGACGACGACATCAAGCATTATAAAAAGTATTCCAAGACCATACTGCCCGCATTATATCCTGACTTTATGAAATTGGCAGCACAATTAATCACGCACCGTCAGCGCAAAATGCTGCAACGTTTGGTAGATTTCAAATTCAAAAAACATCCACGTTACAATCTCTCGGATTCACGGTTGGAATTCTTATCTTTATGGATTACCGAGCGAGCGAAGGCATTGTTGAAGGCATAAAAATAAAAGGGAAAGCCCTTTGGACTTTCCCTTTTATTTATCGATTGTAATTGCTTCGCTATCAGATGACTACATCTTGTCAAGGAGATCCTTTACACGTGCATTGTTGGCGGTATCGCCAAGCTTGTAGTAAAGCATCTTGAGGTTTGAGAGCGGGTTTTTCTCCTTGGGGTTGGCCTTGTGAGCCTTCTCAAACCATTCGCAGGATTCTTTCCAGCAAGCGTGGATTTCCTTGTCCTTGGCGGCTGCCAGACTGCCGTCCTTGTCCTCCGACATCGGAATGGCGTCTTTCTCTATTTGAGAGATTTCGGCCTTGTCATAGTTGAGGATGCCGAGCATGAAATTGCCGTCGTAATTTTTGGCATCCTTGGCGAGCATTTGCTTGTAGCAATCGGCAGCCTTCTTCTGATTAGCGAAATAGTCGGCCTTAGTAGCATCAGCCACTTTCTGCTGTGCAGCGATTTCACTTTCTACGCGCTCCTTCTCTTTGGGATTGTTGCGCTGACGGAACGCCTCTTTTTTGAGTGAAGAAATCTTGTCAACATCAGCCTTGTACTTGTCTTTTAACGCAGTGTAGTTGTTGACGTAGATGCTTGCCTTCACGCTGTAAAGCACGAGGTTGTCAGGATGTTCTTTGATGGCGGTGTTGAGGTAGTTTTCAGCCTCATTGTACTGCTTTTTCTCGAGGTAGTAGTTGATTACATCGTAGAGGAGCTGCTCCTCTTTCGGATACTTCTTGTAAGCGTCGGAGATGATTTGGAACGCCTTTGCCTCGTCACCCTTCTCCTTGGTAATCAAGTAGATGTAGTGGTAGCAACTGCTGATTTGGTAGTTGAGTTCGGCAGCCTTCTTAAACATCGTCTCAGCCTCGGCCTTGTCGCCGTCCTCGTTGGCGCAGAGTGCAGCGTAGTAGGCTATCTGACCGTCCTGAATGATTGTGTCGCTCTCGGCACGGGGGAAGTCGCGGAGTTCAAGAGCCTTTGCAAAGTCCTTTGCAGCGGTCTTGTAGTCTTTCAGCATATAGGAGTTGATGCCGTTGTTGTAGAGGGCGTTGCGGAGATCCTTGATGAGTTCCATCGTGGGTTTCTTGTCCTTGTATGCGCCCTTGGGGTCGAGTTCTGCCGCCTTCTTGTATGCGTCAACAGCCTTCGCAAGTGCGTCGGGGTCGGCTACGTAGGTCTCCTTCCAATACTGCACTTGGTCGTTCTGAATGTAGTACGTAACAGTGGGATACACCCAAAGTTCGTATGCGCCTTCCGTCTTCTTCTCTGTCGGCGCACCCATAATGAGCTCGAGGTTGTTGAAGAGGTTTGCGTCGGATTTTGATGCGGGCATTGTGGCATAAACACCCTTCGTATTAGACCTGAACGCCTCCACGAAGAGTTTGCCACGGTTTTCCCACGTCTTGGTCTGACCGCCCTTCTTGGCATCGGTGATGTCCTTGTTGGAGGCCTCTATCTTGGCTTTGTAGCCCTCGATTGCCTTTTTGGCATCGGTCTGCGCCAAAGCCGAGCCGCATAACAGTGCTGCGGCTGCAATTGTCATTAATGTTCTTTTCATTGTTTTATGTTTAGTAAGTTAGCTATTTTCGGTGTTTTCCTGCGCAGTGGTTGAAGTGTTTTCTTCTTCACTTTCATTAGTTGCAGCGTCGATGTCGTTCTGAACATCGATGTTCTCCGCAACATTCTCTGTGCCCTCTGCGTTCATCTCCGAGTCCTCTGTGTTTTCCTCATCCTCGTCGCTCTTGGGAACAACTGCAATGGATGCTATGGAATCTTTGCGGCGACCGAGGTCGATGAGTTTGACGCCCTGTGTTGCACGAGACGCCACAGGTACGGTCTCGCCTTTGACGCGGATTGTGATGCCCGACTTGTTGATGATCATCAGGTCGTCGTTGTCCGTGACCTTGTCGATAGCGATGAGCGGGCCTGTCTTGTCGGTGATGTTGATGGTCTTGACACCCTTGCCGCCACGCGACGTCACGCGGTAATCTTCAAGCTGCGAGCGTTTGCCGTAGCCGTTTTCCGACACCACGAGGATGTTTTCGTCTTGGTTGTTGACGTCTGCAATTACCATTCCAACCACTTCGTCGCCTTCGGATACCGTGATGCCCTTTACGCCCGAAGCGTTCCTGCCCACAGGACGAGCGTCGGTTTCGTTGAACCTGACTGCCTTGCCGCCCTTGACTGCAAGCACGATGTCGTTGCTGCCGTTGGTGAGGTTTGCGGCGAGAAGTTCGTCGCCCTCGCGGACGTTAATGGCGATGATGCCGTTGGTACGCGGACGGGAGTATTCGCTGAGCGGAGTCTTCTTGATGACGCCATTTTTTGTACACATTATAATATAATGGCTGTTGACGTACTCGGGGTCGGTGAGGGTCTTGACGTTGATGTATGCCATTACGGAGTCATCGCTCTCAATGTTGAGCACATTTTGGATGGCGCGTCCCTTTGAAGTCTTGTTTCCTTCGGGAATCTCATAAACCTTGAGCCACAAGCATTTGCCTTTCTTGGTGAAAAACAGCATCGTATTGTGGCACGTTGCGCTGAACATGTGGCAGATGAAGTCTTCGTCGCGAGTTGTACTGCCCTTGCTGCCCTTGCCGCCACGGTGCTGCGTCTTAAATTCGGAGAGCAATGTCCTCTTGATGTAGCCGAGTTTTGAGATTGTGATTACCACATCGTCGTCGGCGTAGAAATCTTCGGGGTTGAAATCTTCCGATGCGGCGTACTCGATGGAAGTACGGCGCTCGTCGTAGTATTTTTCTCGGATTTCGAGGAGCTCGTCTTTTACAACGCCCATCTGTTTTTCGCGGCTTGCGAGTATTGCATTGAGGTAGTCGATGTACTTCATTATCTCGTCGTACTCGTTCTTGATTTTCTCGCGCTCGAGGCCTGTGAGTTTCTGCAACCTCATTTCGAGGATTGCGCGTGCCTGGGCGTCCGAAAGTCCGAATTTTTCCATCAATCCCGTTCTTGCAACGTCGGGGTTTGCAGATGCCCTTATGAGTGCAATCACCTCGTCCAAGTGGTCGAGCGCGATGAGCAAGCCTTGCAGGATGTGTGCCTTTTTCTGAGCCTGTTCGAGTTCATAACGAGAACGGCGCACAACGACATCGAGCCTGTGCTCCACGAAACATTCTATCAACTCCTTCAAGTTCAGCAACTTCGGACGACCTTTCACGAGGGCGATGTTGTTGACGTTGAAAGTGGTCTGGAATTGTGTCAGTTTAAACAACTTATTGACTACCACGTTGGCAATCGCACCCTGTTTGAGCGTTACTACAACGCGCATACCCTTGCGGTCGGATTCGTCGTTGGCGTGAACGATGTCCTCGATTTTCTTCTCGTTGGCGAGGTCTGATATGTGCTTGATTTCCAACGCCTTGTTGACCATATACGGAATTTCGTCGAAGATAATTTGCGGCTTGCCCGACGATGTGGTCTCAATATGATACTTGGAGCGCAACACAATCCTGCCGCGTCCCGTCATATAAGCGTCCTTAACTCCCTGATAACCATAGATGATGCCGCCCGAAGGAAAATCGGGAGCCTTGATTACTTTGATGAGTTCCTCGATGGAGATGTCATTATTGTCGATGTAGGCAACGATGGCGTCGATGGAATCCGCGAGGTTGTGCGGCGCCATGTTGGTCGCCATGCCTACCGCGATGCCTGAAGCGCCGTTTACCAACAGCATCGGAATCCTCGTTGGCAGCACCGTGGGTTCTTTGAGCGATTCGTCAAAATTTGGTACGAAATCCACGGCGTCCTTGTCGAGGTCGATGAGAGTGTCTTCGGCGATTTTTTTGAGCCTTGCCTCGGTATAACGCATTGCAGCGGGCGGGTCGCCGTCCACGGAGCCAAAGTTACCCTGTCCATCCACGAGAGGGTAGCGCATCACCCAATCCTGCGCAAGACGCACCATCGTGAGATATACCGAGCTGTCGCCGTGCGGGTGAAACTTACCCATCACCTCGCCGACGATACGCGCCGACTTTTTGGTGGGCTTGTTGTTGAAAAGCCCCATCTCGTTCATGCCGAACAACACGCGGCGATGAACGGGCTTCAATCCGTCGCGGACATCGGGTAGCGCCCTCGATACTATCACCGACATCGAATAGTCGATGTAGGCGTTGCGCATCTCCTTGTCTATGTTTACTTTAACGATTCTTTCGTTTTCGTTTTCGTTAATATCTTCTGACATAATTTAAGGTTGATTTACTGTCTGTGTACTTAGTGTGCAAAATTAGCAATTTTCTTTGAAACAGCCGAATTTTCAGGGCTATATTTTTGAAGTTTTGGGTGAAATTGCAGTTTTCTTAATGATTTTTAACATTATTGGACAATAATCGTGACAACGCCGCCAATTATCCGTTAAAACCATCAAAACAACGTCCTGTAATGCCTATTTTTGTAAAGTTTTCTTTTAATCAAATCCTATTTTTATGACACAAAATGTAAAGTTAAGGTTACAAAGTCACACTTTATATATAAGAAAAAGCAAAAAAAGTAATGTATCATTTGCAAATTTAAAATATTTTTTGTATATTTGTATTGCTAATTGAAAAATTGGCATTCAAACAACTTTATTTTTTTAACAACAACTTTAAATTTTTGAGAATTATGAGAACTACTAATTTTATCAAGAAAAACAAGTACATCGTGCTTTTGATTGGTGCAAGCCGTTACAACACGAACAAGTACGCCGACATCCCCAACGTGGAGACTAACATCAAGTTGATGAAGGACTTGTTTATGGACCCGCGTTACATTGGTGTCAACGAGCGAAACATCATCGTATCGCTCAACGAGGATTCCAAGACCATCGAGCGTAAGATTACCGACGCAAAGGACATGGCAAAGAATCCTGACTACACGCTTTTTGTGTATTATAGTGGTCACGGTATCATCAACCCTGACAACTATAAACTTTATTTTGCTACCTCCGATATGGACGTCAACTACCTTGACACCGACGCCATCGAGGCTAAGACCGTATTGGAGAAGATAAGCAGGTCTGCGGCTTCCCGTAAGATTTTCGTTGTGGACGCCTGCCATAGTGGTGGTATCCATAATGCAATGGGCGACGCTCCTGAGGCTGCGCTTATGAAGAACTTCGAGGGTGTGCATTATGTGTCCGCCTGCGACGAGGATTCCACTGCGCTCTTCCCCAAGAATTTGCCTGACGCACCTACTTACTTTACGGGTGCGCTTGTAAGCCGTATCCACAACGGTATGGACACCGACCGTCCTTACGTAACGTTGCGTGAGGTGGTCGATGACATCGCCTACGACTTCAAGTACAGGCACAATCTCCCTGTGCCTCAGCAGTCGAGCGTATTGAACGCCGACCAAATGCCTTTTGCTGTCAATGTAAGTTGCAACGGCGAGTCTGTTGCCGTTCCTGTGAGCGCGCCCGACACCACTACGGTGTATGACGACTTGTTCGCCAAGTACGCCAATGCCGCCAAGAACAACAAAAAAGCCAACAAGAAGGCTGCCAAGATAGCCAAGATTGGTTTTTGGGCTGTGTTTGCGGCTGTGTTGATGTTCTTTGTAATGATGAGCGCAAATAGCGGCGACCGTCACGAAAGCGACATCGTAATCCCCCCTATGGAGATGGCGAAGGTGGATTCTGCCAAGACCAACGTCAAGGAGGTTTCCACTAATGCCAATTCCAACACCAAAAATATCCGTATGGACGAGAAGTTTGAGGATTATTCTTTGGAGAAACAGGCCGACTTGTTGATGAAAAGCAATGAGGAGAGCGATTACAATGTAGCCCTCGAATTGTACGCGAAGGCGTTGTCGGTGCAGCCCTACAACGATAGGGTTCGTGCCAAGTACGACGCTCTCAATGGCAAGATAGACAGCCTTTTCAATAGGTACGTCTATATGGCTTCGAGGTATCTTGAGGGTGGCGACTTTGACCCCGAGGATTTCAAGGATTGTATCAATAAGGCCGAGGCCATTAGGAGTGGCGACCCCAAGGTGTATGAATTGAACCAAAGGTTCTACGCCAACTTCAACGACGGCGTCAAATAATCCGCGCTAATTCCGTAGTTCTTATAATAATTAAGGCGGGTGACACTCCCCTATTGGGATTTGTCGCCCGCTTTTTTTTATGATGCTCCCCTATCCTACTCCAACAATTCAAATTTGCCAAGTAAATCCTGATCTTTTTCGTCAATGTACAGACGGATAAGTTCTATTACTTTGGCATCGTCGATGTCCAATTGCTGCATCGGACCGTTTTTTGGATAAATGTCAAGCAACGCCACGTCGTCGGCGTCTTTATAGACAAGATAAATCAACCGAAATCCATCCCTTTTGCTCAGTTTGTGTTTCTTGTCGGGAAGTCTGAGTTTTATGACAATGCGTTTTTCGTCAAGTAAAATCATATCGTTGTTCTGACGTATTTCCTCAATCGTTGAACCTTTGAAACCATTTTTATTTCATCTTCAACGGTGGAATAGACGCCACGTTTCACCTTTTTTAAGGCTTGGATGCGTTCACAAAAATACGATGTCGTAAAGAAGTTGATTATTTGTCTGTTTTTATTTTTTTGTCAACAACGTCCAACCGTTTCATCAATTGCTTGACTTCTTGATTTTTAGGGAGTTTTATGCAGAAGTTAACAATGTCGCTGTTAAGTTCGTAAAGTGCGGAATAGTTCATTCCGAGTTTTTTTACCTCGTCCCCTACCCCCAATTCTTTTGGAAGTAGGCGGCATGAATTGTACAGTTGTTTGATGGTCTGTATCAGAATTTCAAACTGTCCACCGAACACCTCGTAATCCTCTTCTGTAATCGTCCTCCAATCGTCATATATCAATTCATATAGATTGTCTAACTGCCTGTTGAGCCTGCCCAACTGCAATTTGTCGTAACATTTGGGCACAACGACCACAAGCCGAAGGTTGTAACTCCTACGGCTCAACTGCACAACTTTTTGTGATATTAACGATGACTGACACATAATTTCGTTTTGTTTACGAAGGCAAATAGACAAGATTATTTTCTATTGGCAAAAAAATATCATAGTTATTTCGCCGAATAATTCCGCTCGCCGAATATCGTGCTGCCAATCCTGACTATCGTGCTGCCACAATCGACAGCTATCTTGTAATCGCCTGACATTCCCATACTGATTTGGGTGAAGCACTCCCCTACTTCGTCAGCGTAATTCGTTTTGATATAATCAAAAACTGCCTTGACATTCAAGAACTCCTTGCGGATTTCAGTGTCGTCGTCGGTGTTGGTCGCCATGCCCATCACACCGCAGAATCGGATGTTGGTCAGTTCGTTCAACACTCCTTCCGACAACAATTGCTTCAATTCTTCGACATCAAAGCTCGACTTGGTGTCTTCATTCGCCACTTTAAGTTCAAAGAGGCAGTCCACTACCCTATTGTGTTTTGCGGCTTGTTTGTTGACCTCGATGGCGAGTTTCAGGCTGTCGATGCTGTGAATCATATACACGAATGGGATGATGTATTTGACTTTGTTGGTCTGCAAATGCCCTATCTGATGCCAACGGATGTCCTTTGGGAGTTCGTTGTATTTAGCCGTCAATTCCTGAACCTTATTCTCGCCGAAGTCGCGGCATCCTATATTATAAAGTGCCATTATGTCCTCGGCGGGCTTGGTCTTGGAGACAGCAAGAAGCGTGACATTCTCCGGCAATTGGCTACGGATTTCTGTGTATTTTTCTGCGCAATTCATGTTATTTTCTAAACAAAAATTTAAACGAATTATTACGAATTAAAACGAATTTTTAGGGATTGCGGATGGTATTGCTGCCACCTCCGTAGAGACGCGATTAATCGCGTCTACAACATCAATCCTCCCCTCCCCCACCCTATTTCTATGATTAAAACTTCAATATATAACTAACTGATTATCAATTGGTTATATATATCATTTAATCAAAGAACGAACTGTCGAAATTCAGGGGCAGTATGTCGTTGACACTGTTGACAATCAGGCATTTGTCGCGGCCTGCGAGGATGATGCGGATGGGCGAATTGTAACGTTTTTCGGTCTCCAACAATACCTGACGACAGGCACCGCAAGGGGTTATCGGATTCTTCACAATCTGACCCTCAAAAAACGCTGATATAGCAAGTGTTACGACATTGTTTTGCGGATACATCGAATTGGCGTAAAACACCGCTGTCCTCTCGGCGCAAAGTCCCGACGGTGAGGCGGCGTTTTCTTGGTTGGTGCCGTTGACAATGATGCCATTGTCAAGCAACGCTGCCGCCGAAACGCTGAATTTGGAGTACGGTGCGTATGCATGCGGTAGAAAATCTTGCGCGCTCTGCACGAGGCGACGGTCGGCGGCAGAGAGTTCGTCCTTGCTACATTCGATGATATCGGCAGAAATCCTGATTGTCTTCATAATTACATAAAAAAAACCGCCGGATAGACCTGATGGATAAATAATTATGGAAACAACGACATATCCGGCGGAAAAAAATAAAACTATGAGTAAAAAAATCTTAGTCCTACTTCTTGAGAGCCTCAGCCATAAGCCTGCCGAGGTCTGCGGGGGATTCGGCTACGTGGATGCCACACTCGCGCATTATCTGCATCTTGGCGGCTGCGGTGTCGGCCTTGCCGCCGATGATTGCGCCTGCGTGTCCCATGCGGCGACCCTTGGGAGCGGTCTGTCCGGCGATGAAGCCAACAACGGGCTTGGTGCCGTGCTCCTTGATCCAATATGCCGCGTCGGTCTCCATGCTGCCGCCAATCTCGCCAATCATGATGATGCCCTCGGTCTCTGGGTCAGCCATGAAAAGTTTTACGGCGTCGAGGGTGGTGGTGCCAATAATGGGGTCGCCGCCGATGCCGATTGCGGTGGTCTGTCCGAGTCCAGCCTTCGTCACTTGGTCAACGGCTTCGTAAGTCAATGTGCCTGAACGCGATACGATGCCGACATGTCCTTTTTGGAAGATGAAACCTGGCATGATGCCCACCTTAGCCTCGCCAACGGTGAGGATGCCGGGGCAGTTGGGGCCGATGAGGCGGCAGTCCTTGTCCTTGAGGTACTCCTTCACCTTCACCATGTCCTGCGTGGGGATGCCCTCTGTGATGCAGACGATTACTTTGATGCCCGATTCGGCTGCCTCCATTATGGAGTCGGCAGCAAACGCCGGCGGCACGAAAATGCAACTTACGTTGGCTCCCGTCTTCTCAACCGCCTCCTTGACGGTATTGAACACCGGACGGTCTAAGTGCGTCTGTCCGCCCTTGCCGGGGGTGACGCCGCCTACTACCTGCGTGCCGTATTCTATCATCTGACCTGCGTGGAAAGTGCCCTCGCTGCCTGTGAATCCCTGTACGATTACCTTGGAATCCTTATTTACCAATATGCTCATTTTTCTTGTGAAGTTTTATGTTCTATTACAGCAAACAAAATTACAGTAAATTTTTGGTTCAATAAAAAATTTTTAAATCTTTTTTTCATTTTTTTTGCGGGTATGATATTTGTTTTTTACATTTGTAAAGTTTTTTAACAGACCCAAAGCATTCAATAAGAACCATAAGATAATGAATGAGTCTATATTAACTGCGCTGATGCAGATGTTTGCGATAGCCGCCTCGTTGGATCCCAAGGATGACTCCTACGACGACGTTAGGGGTATTGTGTACTCATACCTCAGACAGCAACTGAGTCAAGAGTATGCGGACAAGTTCCTGAAACTCTTTGACGAATACCTCGCCGTGCAGACAGGTTCGGCACGCAAAAACTCGGATTCAAAGCAGAGGAAGCGCAACTCGTCCAACTTCGTGAAGGTGTTGAAAATCTGCGAGGAAATCAACGAGACCTTACAGCAGCACGACAAGGTCATCGTGGTGATACGTCTCCTCGAATTTGTGGGAAAGGAAGTCACCGACAAGGAACTCGACTTCATCAACACCGTGGCGGAGACTTTCTACATACCATACCCCGAATACAAGGCTCTGAGGGCTTTCGTTCTCTACGACATGGACAACATAGAGGACAAGAGTCACCTTATGTATATTTCGCCAGACACCGAACTGCCCGCAACCTTGGAGGGCGCGAAGTTCATGCACGAGAAAAACCTGCGCGGCAACATTTTTATAATCCGCATGGCGAGTACCAACATGCTGTTTTTCAAGTATGTGGGCGACGGAGAATCTATTTTGCTCAACAACGCGCCAATCAACCCTGGCAAGACTTATCTTTTGGGCAACGGCTCCGTCATTAAAAACTCCAAGATTTCTCCGATATATTTCAGCAACATTTCGAGCCGATTCATCCTCGACGAACAGAAGGCGAGGATTGAGTTTTGCGCCGAAAACATTGAGTTCCACTACCCCAACTCCAAGAACGGCATCCAAAAATTCTCGTTCTTTGAGGAGTCGGGCAACCTCATCGGCATCATGGGCGGCTCGGGCGTAGGCAAATCCACGCTCCTGAACCTCCTCATCGGCAATTACTCCCTCGCAGGCGGACGCATCACCATCAACGGATACGACTACGCAGAAAAGAGCGAAAAACTCAAAGGCGTAATAGGCTACGTGCCGCAGGACGACCTCCTGATTGAGGAACTTACTGTATATCAGAACCTTTACTTCAACGCAAAACTCTGTTTCGACAAGTTTACGGAGGAGCAAATCAACGAGGCTGTCAAGAAAATCCTCGTCGAGATGGATCTTTACGAAATCCGCGACCTCAAGGTGGGCGGACCGCTCAACAAGTTCATCTCGGGCGGTCAGCGCAAGAGGCTCAATATCGCCCTCGAACTTATGCGCGAGCCATCGGTGCTCATCGCCGACGAGCCAACATCGGGTCTGTCGTCTGCCGACTCCGAAATGGTGATGACGCTCCTCAAAGAGCAGACTTTCAAGGCAAAACTCGTAATCGTCAACATCCATCAGCCTTCGTCCGACATTTACAAGATGTTTGACAAGATTCTCGTGATGGACAGGGGCGGCTATCCTGCATATTACGGCAACCCGTTGGACGCGATTGTTTATTTCAAAACCATCAGCGGCGACGTGGCGGCGGAGCAGAGCGAATGTCCCGCCTGCGGCAACGTCAACCCCGAACAACTCCTCTACAACCTCGAGGCAAAGATGGTGGACGAATACGGCAAACTCACACGCACACGCAAGGTGTCGCCGCAGGAGTGGTACGATCTCTTCAACCAAAACATCACGCCAAAAATCGAGGAGCACAAAAAGCATTTCGACACCTCGCAGAAGAAGGATCTCCCAGACAACAACTTCCAAATCCCGAGCCTTTGGACGCAGTTCAAAATTTTTGTACAGAGAAACGTCCTGTCGAAGAT
>JAEEGL012728818.1_pt1 | contig 22100 bp, 15 predicted proteins | sample 9134231 | NCBI WGS metagenome assembly JAEEGL01 (sample SAMN16246548, study PRJNA631951) | gut metagenome | biome: gut microbiome; feature: rumen; material: fiber-attached | host: Bos | place: Iran: Karaj | collected 2018-10 | reverse complement strand
TCTGCGACGAGACCTTTGACGGACTTGATCCTGTGGTGAGACAGGGGGTAAAGAGCCTCTTTGCAGGAGATATGGCTGACAGAGGACTGACACCTGTGATTGCATCCCATAACCTTAGGGAACTTGAAGATATCTGCGACCACATCGGTCTTCTTCATCAGGGGGGCGTGATACTGTCGCAGGATATTCAGGATATGAAGCTTAAGATGCAGAAGGTACAGTGCGTATTCCAGTCTGAAGAGGAAGAGAACGCTGCTGTAGAGGGGCTTACAGTTCTTTTGCATGAGAGGAGGGGAAGGCTTTCCACTTACACGATCCGCGGGGAAAGGGAAGAAGTGGAGACGGCCTTCAAGAGAGGAAATCCGGTCTTCTTTGAAGTGCTGGCACTTTCACTTGAAGAAATCTTTATTAGTGAAACGGAGGTAGTTGGGTATGACATCCGAAAATTTGTCCTTGGGTGAGAGGATTAAGAACAGAAGAACATTTATAAACAGGACGCTCTGGACTAGTCTTGTGGTGCTTCCTTTTTACGCCGCTTACTTTATACTGGGTGTTATCATGATGGTTTCAAGGTCCATAAACTATGCCAATATCTACCATCAGTCAGAAGAAGCTCTTTATATTGATAAGCTAAATGCAGTATCAAATGTTGTGGGATTTGGATCCATCGCATGGCTTCTGGTAATTGGAACTGCTGTTATGTTTGCGCTTCAGGGCTTTTCCTATGTGTTTAATACAAGTCAGCTGGACTTTTACCTTAGCCAGCCAACCACAAGAGCACAGAGGATAAAGAGAAATTACTTTAATGCATTTGGCACTTTTCTTTCCATATATGTGGGAACTGAGGTCATAGCTCTTCTGATCGGGGCAGTAATGGGCGCGGTAAACGGAAATGTGTTATTGTCAGCTCTTTTGGAGACAGTAAGAGCATTTGTTCTTTTCTTTGCTTTTTACAATATGACGGTGCTGGCAGTGATGCTCAGCGGATCACTTCCAATAGCTATTCTCTTAACCATAGGATTTACTTTTATTTCAGTTATGATCTCAGGGGAGATAGCCATTTTCAAGGGAATTTTCTTTGCTACATATAACAGCGATGAACCCTTTGTGACCTATCTTTCTCCTATATATGACAGAATCATGGCTATGGCAGATTATGTAGGAATAAGGCAGATAAATGGCTATATCCTTAGGGATGACTTTATTGGACATAGCCTTGAGGCCATAATTGATAAGGAATTCGACATCCTTATTGTTGGTGTTATTGCTTTCGTATTTGTACTTATCTTTGCAAGGCTTCGAAGAGCTGAGTGGGCAGGAAAGAGTATTCCGCTTTTACCCTTCAGATGGTTTATCAAGGTGATCGGAAGCGCCCTGGTTGGTATTGGATCAGGTTATTTTGTTTACATTATGTATAGCTCTGTATGGAATACCAGACTTTATGTGATGATGTGTGCCATTATGGTTCTGGCTACCATTTTTACAGGTTGTATTATTGAAGTTATTTTGGAAGGCAATATCAGGCGCATGTTTAAGGGTATGGCCCAGACTATTATGGCTATCGCTATTGTGATTTTGGTATTTGTGATATACCGAGGCGATCTTCTTGGCTTTGACAGCTTTGTTCCTGAGCCGTCCAAGGTTGAGAGCTGCGCTATATTAAACGGCGAGAGAACCTTTAATTATTACTCCGGGATGATGTCAGGCAATGATTTTAGTGCGGCGCAGTATATGGAAATAAAGGATGTAGATTCCTTTATAGAAATTGCCAAAGTAGGAATGGAAGCTCAGAAGCAGAGAAAAGACAATGAACAGAGTGGATATTACATCGACACCGGATATAACCTTGGAATCCTCTACCGGTTAAAAAATGGAAAGGATGTTTACAGATATATAACTGTTCCCTATGGCACAGTGGATGATGCTCTGGATAAGGTGGTATCTTCTGAGGAATATAAGACCGGAAACTTTGAGGTCTTCCATGACGACAGGATAAGAGAGGCGGACGCTTTAGCATTAAGCCGGACTCTTAGGTATATTACTCCAATAAACAGTGAAGATACAAAAAAGTTTGATTATGCGGCCCTTAGTGATGCCTATCGCAAGGATGTCCTTTTGTATTACAACTTCAAGGATATGAAGGACAAGATGCCCATTGGCTCCGTGGAATATGAAGTCAACGACGAGAATTACGTGTATGGATCTTTAGATGTTTATGATACTTACATTAATACCATTTCTTTACTTAAGGAGTATGGTATATACTCAGATAGTATGATAAATCCAAAAGATGTAAGAAAGATCAATGTTATCAACTATTATCCCGGATATGATCTGGAAGAGATATCTGTAGATGATATTGATGGTAGTACTGAATCAAAAGAAATGTCTTACACTGACAGGGATAAGATAGAAGAAATCATTGGATGCGTTGTATCTACAGACTTTTATAATCCATGGTACAACTATAACAATAACAGCCAGCAGTACAGCGCTCAGATCTATACAGATGAGGACAGTTCAAGATATGACGCCTCATATTATACGTTTTTAAAGGGGAAGGTTCCTGGTTTTGTTGCGGAGGATACAAACTGAAAAAAAGAATCGGGGGTTTTCGGCAAACAGGAGAAAAAGCCTTATATCCTGGCTTTTCCTCTTGCCGTCACTTCTGGGTGTTACAGTGTTTTTTGTGGCACCCTTCTTTGTTGTTATCTATTATTCACTTATAGACAATCCGATCCAGCAGAATTTTGTGGGCTTTCAGAATTTTGTTAATGTATGGAGGAACGCGGCCTTTAAGCAGGCGGGGATCAATACCTTCAAGTTTTCACTTCTGGCGGTTCCCCTTGCAGTGGCGCTGTCGCTTTTTCTTGCGGCAGTTATGGAATCGAGGATTCCGGGAAAGAGCTATTTTAGGACTTTTTTCTTAAGTCCCCTTATGGTTCCCACAGCTTCGGTTGTTCTTATCTGGCAGGTGCTGTTTAACTACAACGGTATCATCAACAGTGCTATTCAGTATTTTGGCGGAGGGAAGATAGACTTCCTGAAATCGGATAAGGCCCAGATTGTGATAGTAGTTCTTTTCCTGTGGAAGAATCTGGGATACAACATGATCCTGTTCATGGCAGCCCTATCCAGCATTCCAAGGGATCTTCTGGAGGTGGCGGCTCTTGAGCATGCCAGCAAATTTCAGGTTTTCTGGTATGTCAAGGTCAGGTACATGTCTTCGACGATACTGTTTGTGGCCATCATGTCCCTTATCAATTCCTTTAAGGTTTTCAGGGAGATATACCTGATGACAGGAGAGTATCCCTACAGCAGCTTATATATGATGCAGCATTTCATGAACAACACCTTTATATCACTGGATTACCAGAAGCTGTCTTCTGCAGCAATCATCATGTTTGTGGTGGTGTCTGCCCTGGTTTATGTGATGTATCAGGTTGAGAATTTCTATGGAAAGGACCTTGAGGGATAGTCAGATGCTTGCTAGAAACGGCGCACTGAGGCGCGTTTACAAAAAAAGAAAGAGAATAGATAAGCTAAAGACTTTAATAGTCACCACAATGGCAATTGTCTTTGCTGCAATATTCCTGCTTCCCATTATTCTGACGTTTACCAATTCTTTTATGTCGGCGTCGGAGATAAATGCCAATTACGGGAGCATATTTGCAACAACAGACAAGGGAGGTAAGGTATTTGTATCAAAGACGGTGAATCTCAAGCTGATCCCGGATATGATAACCTTTTCCCAGTACATAGCGGTCCTTTTTAAGAGTCCGGAATACCTTTTTAAATTCTGGAATTCGGTTTTGTATGTGGCTCCAATCGTTGTGGTGCAGCTCATAGTGGCAACCCTGGCGGCCTATGGCTTTTCAAGGTATGATGGGAAGATAAAAAGAGCTATCTTTTTTGCATATATAATCATGATGCTTATGCCTTATCAGGTAACACTGGTCCCGAATTTTCTTGTTTCAAGGACATTGGGACTTTACGGGAGCGTTTGGGCGATATTGCTTCCCGGATTTTTCTCCCCCTTTGCGGTGTATCTTCTCACAAAGTTCATGAAGAGGATACCTACAGAGGTGATGGAAGCGGCGTCAATTGACGGGGCAAATGAGTGGATGATCTTTTCAAGGATCTGCATGCCCCTTTGCAAGGGCGGAATGGCATCCATAGCGATCCTGGTATTCTTTGACTACTGGAATATGGTTGAACAGCCGCTGGTTCTTTTGCCGGATTCAGACAAGCATCCGCTGTCGGTCTTTTTATCGAAGATAAATACAGGAGAGATAAGTCTTGCGTTTGCTGTGGCGGTTATTTATCTGATTCCACCGCTGCTGATATTTCTTTACGGGGAAGATTATCTGGTTGAGGGAATCTCATACCAGGGAGGAATTAAGGGGTAAATTTAGTTTTGTACTAAGGGAGTTTTGTTATGTCTGAGAATTTTGAAAAGAGAAATGATTTAAATAATGCACATTCAGGTGATGTGATTGATTCTGATGGCAGAGTTTTGAAAGAAAGCAGTAATGGGGGAAAGCAATCTCCAAGAAACAGAAAGGATGTTGTAAAGAACGTGGCAATTGCATTCCTGTCAGTTATGCTGGTGCTTACTTTCTTTTCCAATACCATCATGAACTATTCGCTTCCTCAGGTGGCCACCAAGCAGATAATGGGGGGCACCATCAGCCCCCAGATAAGGGGAACGGGAACAGTATCTGCAGAAGACCCTTATAATGTTACCGTAAAAGAGACCAGGAAGATCTCGGGAGTTGCGGTAAAGGAAGGGGCTCATGTTGAGATAGGAGATGTCATCTATTATCTGGAAGACAAGGAATCTACTGAGCTTTCTGACGCAAAAGAAAAGCTTGATACCATGGAGCTCAACTACGAGCAGGCTCTGTTTTCCGGTGACATTCCAAATGATGTCATAACAAATGTCAGAAGCGGAAGAAATACCACCTATGACACTTATCAGCAGGAAATTGCTGAGGCGTCCGTCAATTATAATAATGCTTTGAATGCGGATAACGAAGCTCAGGCTGCAATCGACTTTGTGACACAGAAGGACAGCTACGACTATGCAGGAAATTCCTATAATACCGCCACTCCTTCTTATACCATATCCCAGCTGGAGTATGAGCTCACTGTTGCAACAGTAAATGGTGATAGTGACAGAGTGGATGAGCTCACGAAAAAGATAGCTGAGCTTAACAGAGACAAGAGTCAGCTGGGCAACTATGGAAATCAGCAGGATCTTAGCTATGACCAGCAGCTGGCAATGCTGAATCAGCAGAAGGCAAAGACAGCAGCGGCCTTAAAAGAAGCAGAGAGAGTTAAAAAAGAACTCCTTACCAGCATAAAGACAGAGATAAGCCTCTGCCAGCAAAGAGACAAGATAAAGGAACAGAAGGAAAAGATAGCAAAGCTTGAAGCTGAATCTGTGGGTGCAACTGTTAAAGCACCTGTAGCCGGCATACTTTCCACTGTTTCCAAGGTGGCGGGAGAATCCATTTCTTCTGATGAAACTATCGCAGTTATCCAGGTTGATGGAAAAGACATGACAACCAGCTTTTCTGTTAACAACACCCAGGCACAAAAGCTTAAAGTTGGAGATGCAGCAAAGCCACAGAACATCTGGCAGTATGGTGATGATTTTAGAGCAACACTCATATCAATCAAAAATGATAAAACAGATCCTGCAAACAAAAAACTTCTTACCTTTAAGCTTGAGAGCAAGGATCTTACCCCCGGACAGAACATTTCACTCTCTATAGGAGAGAGAGCCGTGGAGTATGACCTGGTTGTTCCGAACAGTGCAATAAAGACTGACAGTAACGGCAAATTTATTCTGGTGGTCAACAGTAAATCATCTCCTCTTGGAAACAGGTACATCACTTCCAGAGTAGACGTAAATGTACTTGCCCAGGATGACAACAACAGTGCAATAACCGCAGCTGTAGATGGCGACGAGTACGTGATCACCACAGCTACGACACTTATAAAAGCAGGAGAGCAGGTAAGACTGGCAGAACAGTAATGAAGTTTGATATTTCTTTTGACAGGATAAAAGAGAATATTGTTGGCCTGTTTAAGAAGTGGGCTTCTGACAAAAAGCGCGTTGTGACATGTGCAGTTTGCTTAGTGCTTGGCTTAGTATATCTGATCCTTGGGATGGTCTCCCAAAGTACAGTTTCAAGGCTCTATGACCAGCTTGGGGCTGACAGGTGGTCAGAGGATATGAGTATGGCACAAGTATCTATTTTTATAACCCAGGATCAGATGGTTACAGAGGATACCATGAAGCGCTTTAGCTACGAGCTGGAGAAAAAGCTTGTGGACAGCGGCGTGACAGACCCCAATGAGGAAATGGCAGTGGAGAATCAAGGTGCTCCAAAGATAATTGATACCATTGGCATTGATCAGATGTATGGCAACAGGAATCCTGAAGCTACAGCTGCGTCAGATGGAATCAAGAACCTTTATTCCGTGGCGTACTGCGCCCAGGGCCAGGCTACACTGGAGTTTGAGAACAGAAAAGCAGAAAATGTTACAGCAATTGGTGCGGGAGGAGATTTCTTTTTATTCCATCCAATTACGCTGGTGTCAGGGACATACTTTGGCGGCGAGGACATCATGAAGGACAGGATCGTCATTGATGAAGATCTGGCCTGGCAGCTATTTGGCTCTACGGATATAATCGGACAGAGCGTTCTGATCTCCGGGGTTCCACACTACATCGTGGGAGTCGTAAAAAAAGAAACCGGCAGGATCAACGAGGCGGCAGGCCTTTCTAAGAGCTATGTCTATATGTCCTATGACTCCCTTTCAAAGTACGGTACCATTTTGAGCGGTTTCAGTGAAAAGAAGACGGTTTCGGAGGATGGGCAGACTGCACTTTTAGGCGGCATAAATTGCGTGGAGGTTCTCAGCCCCAATCCGGTAAAGGGCCTTGCAGCCAAGTTTTCCAAAGAGAGCCTTGTTGTTCCCGAGGAATCAGTGGTGGTTGTTGATAATACAGCGAGGTTTTCGCCGACAGCCCTGTTTTTGGTACTTAAAAATTTCATTTCAAGAAGTATGTGGGGGAAAGCTATCTTTTACCCATATTGGGAAAACGTTGCAAGGGGCTATGAGGATATTCTTGCCATGATACTACTTGTAAGGACTATTGCCATTCTTACTGTGGTAATCGTATTAACGATAGTGGTCATTAACCTTTACAGGCACAAGAAGTGGACTGCAAGAGGAGTGTTACACTACCTTTTGGAAAAGAAATACGACATTGAAGTGTCATTTAATCAGAAAAAAGATCAGAAGATGATAAAGGATACCGAAGATATCTAAAGGCAGAGAGGAGAGATTATGAAAAAGGAGAGGATGCTTGTTAAAAAGCTGTTAAGCTTTGGCCTGTGCGCTGCCATGGGAGTTTTGGCCCTTGCAGGCTGTGGTAAAAAGGGCGAGGACAGCCTTGTGGATCAGGCAAAGGGAAACACCAAGGAATATGTTTTCAGGGGAGAGACCATCGATCTTGGGGGAAAGTACGACTGCAGCAATATTTCTCTTGCGGGGGACAGGGTGTACGCATCCACGTATTCACAGAACGGATTTATGACGATCTTTTCTTTTAATACAGATGGCAGCGATATGAAGACTGTTAAGATTCCGGAGGCAGATAATGAGGGCCACGGATACATGACCTTCACCCCTGAGGGAGAGATGTACTGCACTCTTAATATCTACAACTGGGAAGATGAGGACTATGGGGAAGGCGAGATGCATATCATGGAGACAGATGAAGCAGGAGCTTCGAATTCGGCAGATGAGACGTCGGAGGACAAAGCTGTGGTTGATGCAGATCCGGAAGCACCTGCAGAAACCGGCGACAGCGATGCAGAAACGATCATTGTGGATAATGATTCTGCTGAGGCCATAGATCATGAATATGTCGATGAATCTGTAGATGAGCAGCAGTACCTTGTAAAGTATGATGCTATGGGAAATGAAATCTTCAGGATAGACCTTCTTGAGGGCATAGACAGAGACAATGATTACTTCTCAGTATTTGGCATGGTGTATGACGACAAGGAAGGCCTTGTGATCAGCTCCAATAAGGGCATCTCCAAGCTGGATGAGAATTCTAAATCCCTTAAGATGATCATTGATAACTCATCAAATGAATCCGGAAACTATTATCAGGATTCCATGAGTATCTACAGAGGTTTCCAGGGACAGATCTTTGTTTCAAAGTGGGGAGAAAACGGGATGGAGTTCATGAGCTTTGATCCATCCACGGGATCTTTTGGAGAAAAATCTTCCCAGTTTACCACCTATGATGATTTTACGTTCTTTGGCGGTAATGGTTATGACATTTATGTCGCAAAAAGAGACGGCATTTATGGGGTGGACTACTCCAAGGATACCCTCACCAAGATATTGGACTACATGGATTCTGACTTGAGCGTCAGCTATTCACTTTCAACTGTGGTAGCCATAAGCGATAACGAGTTTATAGCTAATATTCCGGATGAAGAGAACAACTATGAACTTGTAAGACTAAAGAAGGTTCCCGCTGATCAGGTAAAAGACAGAACTGTCATAACTCTTGGCGGATACTATGTTGATTACCGTATAAGGCAGAAGGTATACAAGTTTAACAATGATAATCAGGATTACAAGATCAAGATAATTGATTACTCGACACTTAATAACAGTGAGGATCAGGAAGCTGGACTTAACCAGTTCAACCTGGACATCGTCTCAGGAAATATTCCCGATATAATGTATTTTTCAACGGAAGAGCCTGTTGATAGCTATATCAATAAGGGGCTGTTTTTAGATCTTTTGCCTTTTATCAAAAATGACCCTGAGCTTTCAGGTACAGAGTTTGTAGACAATGTATTTGAGGCATTTAAGACAGGAGATAAGGTATATCAGATTGTTCCATCATTCATAATAGATACTGTTTCAACTAAGTCTTCCTATCTCAAAGGCAGTGAGGTTCTGTCTCTTGATGATGCAAAGGAAATGATCGAAGCTAAAGGGATAAGATACATGGATTCCTTTGGAATGATAACCAAGCAGGAAGTCATGTATGTGGGTATGATGGCTGCCGGAAACGGCTTTATTGACTGGGAAAACAGGCGCTGTAATTTTGACAGCGAGGAATTTATAAAGTTTATTGAATTTGCCAATAATTTCCCTGAGACTTTGCCTGATGATGCGTGGCAGGACTTTAAGGATACATGCTTTATGGAGGGTGACGCTCTTTTCTCCACAACCTATCTGAATGGCTTCAGATCCTATAGAAGATATGTTGACGGAACCTTTGGCGATGAGATAACTCTTATTGGCTTCCCTAACAACATGGGAAGGAACTGCTCGGTGCTGATCCCAACCCAGAGATTGTGCGTAAGTTCAAAAACAAAGAATGCTGAAGTCTGCTGGGAGCTGGTAAGACAGCTCCTTCTTGAGGACTACCAGGATGAGCTTGAATATGAGTTCCCCATAAGGAAATCCAGCTATGATAAGCTTGCAGCAGCCGCAATGGAGCGCCAGTTCTGGATAGATGATGATGGAACAAAGCATTTTGAGGACGACTCATATTATGTAGGGGATCAGCAGATAGTTATTAAGCCTCTTACCAGAGAAGATGTGGAATATGTGAAACAATTTATTGGTTCACTGGACAACAGAAATACTTACAATGCGAACAAAAATGTTTATAATATAGTTAATGAAGAGGTGGCAGCATACTTTAGCGGACAGAAGACATCCAAGGAAGTTGCAGACATTATTCAGAGCCGCGTAAGTATTTATGTCAATGAAAACAGCTAAATTTTGGAGGCATCTTCTAATGTTTTCGCTACTTTTGTCTTTTGCAGTCTTAATTGTTGGTTATCTGACATATGGAAGAGTAGTTGAAAAAGTGTTTTCTCCAGATGACAGGCAGACTCCGGCGTACAAGCTAAGTGACGGAGTTGACTATGTCCCTTTAAAGACCTGGAAGGCTTTTCTTGTCCAGCTCCTTAATATTGCAGGGACGGGACCGATATTTGGCGCTATTATGGGCGCCTGCTTTGGCCCGGTGGTCTTTTTATGGATCATCTTTGGATCGATCCTTGGAGGAGCTGTCCATGATTATATGGTAGGAATGATCTCTGAGAGAAACAAAGGCGTTTCGATCGCGGAGCTTTCCGGAATTTATGTAGGAAATGGTGCAAAGTGGGGCATGAGGCTCTTTTCGGTGGTGCTGCTTCTTCTTACGGGAACAGTTTTTGTAAACAGCCCTGCAGCCCTTATTGCAAGACTTACCCCTGATAACCTGGGTGTTACATTCTGGGTGGTTGTGATCCTGGCATATTATGTACTTGCCACACTTCTTCCCATTGATAAGATAATCGGTAAGTTCTACCCGATTTTTGGAGTGGTTCTCATTGCCATGGCAGTTGGTATCTATGTTGGGATAATTGTGGGCGGATACCATATTCCGGAGTTCAGCCTTGATAACCTTCACCCTGAAGGGCTTCCGGTCTGGCCATATATGTTTGTTACCGTTGCCTGTGGCGCGATATCCGGCTTCCATGCCACTCAGTCCCCAATGATCTCAAAGTGTATTTCTTCTGAGAAAGATGGCCGGAAGGTTTTCTATGGCGCGATGCTTGCCGAATCTGTAATAGCTCTTACCTGGGCTGCAGGAGGCGTGGCATTTTACGGGACAACAAGTGCTCTTAACAGTGCAATTACTGATATGGGGCAGTCAGGAGTTGTATATGACATCTCCACAGGGATGCTTGGCACCTTTGGCGGAATCCTGGCAATCGTCGGAGTTATTGCCTGTCCTATAACCTCAGGAGATACGGCCTTCAGGAGCGCAAGACTTATCCTTAGTGAGATCACAGGTCTTGATCAGAAGTCCATAAAGAACAGGCTCATTATAACTCTGCCTCTTCTTGGAGCTGGAGCACTTCTTACGCAGCTGGATTTCAATGTGCTGTGGAGATATTTCTCCTGGAGCAATCAGACATTGGCCATGATAAGCCTTTGGGTTGCGACGGCTTATCTTTTAAAATATTCCAGGAATAAGTTAAGCAGCCTGCTTACTGCGCTTCCGGCTACTTTTATGTCGGCTGTCAGTATGACATATATTCTTATGTCAAAAGAGGGCTTCAGGATAAGTTCAAGTGTAGCATATCCGATAGGGGCTGTTTTTGCAGCAATCTGTTTTTGTATATATATTTACACAGTTTTTCGTAACCGTCATTGAATGCAGTTTTTAACTGGATTATAATTGGGTTATGCAGATGCTATTAATGATTTTGAAGATGTCTGCAGTTACGTTTCTTTACATGCTTCTTATAATAGGAACGTGGCTGTGGACCAGAAACAAAGAAATAACGAATTTCAGGAAAGTACTGATTGGGATCATTTTCGGAATAAGCTCCGTATTATCGACCCACTACGGTATTTCTTTTGAGGGCATGATCATCAACGTCAGGGATCTTGGTCCTCTTTCTGCTGGACTTTTTTTCTCACCTGTTTCAGGTATAATTGCGGGACTTATTGGTGGAATAGAAAGATATATTGTGGGCACATATTATGGAATAGGTTCCTATACCAGAATTGCCTGCAGCTTATCCACATGTCTTGCGGGTTTTGTGGCAATGGCCATGAACATCAAGGTGTTTAAGGGAAAAAAGCCTTCTCCGGTATATGCTCTTTTCATGGGAGCTGTCATGGAAGTCTTCCATATGTATGTGGTATTCATCACCCACAGAGGTGATTTTAAGATGGCTTTCCTTGTGGTAAAGACCTGCGCGATACCAATGATCGTATTTACCGGTATCGGACTTGCGCTTTCCTCTATGGTGCTTCAGATACACTCCGGGGAATGGACCAATCCTTTCATCAAGAGAAGCTCAGAGGAAATCCCTGTTTCCATAAGGTTCCAGAGATGGCTTTTTGCAGTGACCTTTTTGGTCCTTACCAGTGGCTTTTTGTTTTCTTACTATCTTCAGACCGGAACAGAATATCAGGATGGAGTAAATAAGCTTGAAAGAACTTCTGACAGCATCAAGCAGCGAATAATTGACGGTGATACCAACCTGGCTCCTGAAAATGATGTTTCTTATGATTATATGATCATTGCTGATGGATATATAAATAACGGAACACACAGGGGCATGACAGTTGGGGGCAAGGAGGCACAGCTTTTAAAAAGCTTTACTGACGATATTGTCAAACATGATTATCTTGGGAAAAAATCTTTAGTTCATGTGGAAGAAATGGATGAAGGACATATCCTTGTTGTTTCTCTTACTAATGACCAGGTTTATTGGTACAGAGACGCAACGGCATATGAAACCGGGCTTTCCAGCATACTTCTTTTCACTGTAATATACGTACTGATAGCTTATCTTGTAGATCTGATAGTAGTAAACAATATTCAGCTTATAAACGGTTCACTTTCAAAGATCACCAATGGTGACCTGAATGAGGTCGTTGATGTAAGGAGTTCCTCAGAGTTTGCGTCCCTTTCTGACGACATCAATGAGACTGTAATTGCCCTTAAGGGATATATTGCAGCTGCTGAAAAGAGAATGGAGCAGGAGCTTACTCTTGCTAAGACCATTCAGGATTCATCCCTTCCCAAGTCCTTTAATTTCCCTGACAGGGATGAGGTGGAGATTTATGCTACCATGAAGCCTGCCAAAGAGATTGGCGGTGATTTCTACGACTTTTTCTTTGTTGACAACAACAGGATTGCATTTGTGATAGCGGATGTTTCCGGTAAGGGCATTCCTGCAGCTCTTTTCATGATGCGAAGCAAGACTTCCATGAGGACATTTGCGCAAGAGGGTGGTACTCCCGCTGAGGTCATCGAAAAGACCAATGAAGCGCTTTGCGAGGGCAATGATGCTGAGATGTTTGTTACAGTTTGGATTGGAATCCTGGATCTGCCTACAGGTATCTTAAGCTGCGCAAATGCTGGACACGAATACCCGGCTATTAAAAGAGCCGGCGGTGATTATGAGCTTTATAAGGATCCTCACTCTCTGGCCCTTGCTGCAATTGACACACTTAAGGCAAGGCCCTACGAGATTGAGCTTAAGCCGGGAGACAAAGTATTTGTATATTCAGATGGTATTCCTGAGGCTATCAACGAACAGGTTGAGCAGTATGGCACAGGCAGGATGATAGAGGCCCTTAATGATGTTAAGGATAAAAGTGTCACAGATACTCTTCCTGCCATTACTGAGAGCGTCAATGCATTCAAGGGCAGTGCAGAGCAGTTCGATGACATGACCATGGTTGGATTTGAGTTTAGACATTATAGCTGTACATGAATTTAAAAAGAAGCACTGGGAGGTGCTTCTTTTTTGATGCTTATTTTTTGTAGGAATTGATCATATCTGTGATGCGAAGAGCCGGCTTGGTGAGAGAATTAAGTGCTTCGCCTTTGTTCATGGTGTCGATGATGGCAGCAATATAGCGGTTCATGCTGACGCTGAAGTAGTATTCTCTTTTAAGGAGCTCCGGTTTCTGATAGATAAGGTTGGTGGTAAATATCCTGTCAAATTCTCCATTTTCAAAGGACTTGTCGAACTTATCAAGACCATTAGTGAAAAGACCAAAGGTGGAGAAGATGAATACTCTTTTTGCCCCCATGTCCTTGAGCTGCCTGGAAACATCCAGCATGCTTCCGCCGGAGGATATCATGTCATCGATTACGATGCAGTCTTTTCCATTTACTGACGCCCCGCAGAAATCGTGTGCTATGATGGGATTGCAGCCCTCAACTATTCTGGTGTAATCTCTGCGCTTGTAGAACATTCCAATGTTTACGCCGTACAGCGATGCCAGAAAGACAACTCTTTCCGTGGCGCCCTCGTCGGGAGCTATCAGCATAAGATGCTCCGAATCAATGGAAATATCTTCGTATTCAGTAAGAAGAGCCTGGGTAAACTGTAGGGCAGGCGAGATGTTTTCAAGGCTGTGAAGGGGAGTGGTATTCTGCATTCTCGGGTCATGGGCATCAAAGGTGATAATCTCATGGACGCCCATAACTTCAAGTTCCCTGAGCATTACTGCGCAGTCCAGGGACTCCCTGGTGGTCTTACGGTGCTGACGGCCTTCATATAAAAATGGCATGATCACAGTAATCCTGGATGCCTTACCATTGCATGCTGCTATGACGCGCTTTAAGTCCATGTAGTGGTCATCCGGGGACATGCGGTTTAGATCACCGTCCATCTTGTAGGTGAGGGAATTGTTCAGGACATCCACAAGAATATAGATATCCTTATCTCTGACTGATTCGCGGATGATACCCTTGCCCTCGCCACTGCCGAATCTGGGGCATTCGCAGGGGATAAGGAAATTGTCTTCCTTCCTCCATTCCTTAAGGATCTCGTTGACTCTCCGGCCGATATGTGCAGCTGATTCCAGTGCGATGATTCCCATTTTTGCCATAAACTATTCTCCTACTTTTTGTAAAGAAACAGTTGTTTTAATATTATTATATCAAAAGATGCGCTAAATGCCCTTGAAATTTGGGATTATATTAACTAAAATAGAGAAGTGGTGCAGGATTAGTACATCGGTAGTATGTTAGCTTCCCAAGCTGAAGAGGCGGGTTCGATTCCCGTATCCTGCTTACTCAAACGATGCAAAACAGGAACCAGATAATCACTCTGCCAAGCTCGCTTGGACAGATGATTATCTGGTTCCTGTTTTATACCGCGCGACGCGCGGACAAGATTTGCTTGCAAATCTTGTATGCATCGTTTGAGTAAGCTAAAAGATTTTGAAACGCGCGGACAAGATTTGCTTGCAAATCTTGTATGAATCGTTTGAGTAAGTTAAAAGATTTTGCGACGCGCGGACAAGATTTGCTTGCAAATCTTGTATGCATCGTTTGAGTAAGCAGGATGTTATGTGTTATTATTTTAAGAGTGTATGAAAAAAGGAGGGAATAGTATGACAGAGAAGATTAAAGACGTAGCAGGCAAGAGCAAGGGTATAGCAGGGGAATTCCGTGAGTTTATCATGAGAGGCAATGTCCTTGACATGGCAGTTGGTGTTATCATCGGCGGAGCATTCCAGAAGATCATTTCTTCACTGGTTGATGACATTATCATGCCCCTTATCGGCCTTCTTACAGGAGGTGTAGACTTCAATAACAAGTTTGTTGTCCTTGACGGCGGCTCCTATGCAACCCTTGATGCAGCTAAGGAAGCAGGCGCAGCCACACTGAACTATGGAACATTTATCACTGTAGTGATCAACTTCATTCTCATGGCTCTTGTGATCTTCTTTATTGTGAAGTCCATGAACAAGCTTTCTGCAAAGTTTGAAAAGGAAAAGGAAGAGGCTCCTGCAACGACCAAGATCTGCCCTCACTGCAAGAGTGAGATAAATATTGAGGCTACGCGTTGTCCTCACTGTACTTCAGAGCTTTGATGATTTCTTTTTCATGATATAATACCGGATTATTTGGAAGAAGTAATGAGACACTGTGTCATTACTTCTTTTTTATATGTACTTAATGATTTTTTTCACTTAATTATGATAAAATATATCCTATAGGATGAATGGTATGGATCATGTAAAAGAAAATGTCCTTCAGGAAAATGATAGATATGCCAATAGGTTTATGATATCCGTACTGAGTGTCAGTTGTGGTATATTTTTTATTATCCTGTTTTTATTTGAAACAGAATTATTCACCATGTGGAGAGGAAACTATCGCTTTTCGATTCTTTCCGGTCTGATTCTGATGCTTACGGCGATAGCAATAAGTGTGTATTTTAAGCATGACAGACACTGGATCAAATACATGCTCATGGGTGTGCTTATTGTAGCCTACGCAATGATAGATGCTGTTTTTACTTTTTACGCATCCATTCTTATGGTTATCCCTGTGGTTATGTCCAGCAGGTATTTTTCAAGGAAATATACCATAGTCGTAGCGGGCATTACATATGTGACATTTTTTATTTCAACAATCTGGGGAGCAAACCATGGAATGCTGGATTTAAACGCACTGGAACTTCCGGTGGATACTGTGATCAATTTGGGAAATAATACATGGCTCAGTGATGCGATGGCTGATGTTACATACGACAAGCAGCTGATGATAAGAAATTCCCTTGGCTATACATATGCCATAAAACTTTTTTTGTCTCTTATCACTAGCCTTGCGAGTATAAGAGTTGCTGATCAGGGCCGTAAAATGGTATTGAGACAGCAGAAACTTTCAGAGGAAACCGCAAGTGTTGAAACAGAGCTTGATGCTGCATCAAAAATACAAAAGGCTATGCTTCCGGGAATTTTTCCTGCTTTTCCGGATCACAGCGAATTTGATCTTTATGCATCAATGAAACCGGCCCTTATGGTTGGTGGCGATTTTTACGATTTCTTTTTAGTGGATAATGACCATCTTGCTTTGGTGATTGCAGATGTCTCTGATAAAGGAATCGCTGCAGCAATGTTCATGGTACTTTCAAAGAATACCATAGCCAACAATGTAATATCAGGGAAATCGCCTGCAAAGGCTTTGGATGACGCTAATAAAATGCTTTGTGTGAACAATACCGAGAACATGTTTGTTACTGCCTGGCTTGGAATATTGCAGATTTCCACAGGACTGTTAACTGTTTGTAACGCAGGTCATGAACCTCCTGTATTTTTACACAGAGATGTTATTTTCAGGCTTCTTAGAGATGAGCATGGAGCAGCAATGGGATGCGTCCCTGATATTGACTATATGGATTATACCATTCAACTGGTTCCCGGAGATAAGCTCTTTTTATACACGGATGGTGTTCCTGAAGCAGCAAATAAGGATCTTCAGCAGCTGGGAATAGATCCTGTAATAGAAGCTTTAAATGATAACATTGAAGCATCACCCAGGCAGATGCTTGAAAATGTACAGGCAAGGATTGAGGAGTTTGTGCAGGAAGCAGAGCAGTTCGATGATATAACTATGCTGGCGCTGGAATATAAAGGAAAAAAGCAAGAATAAAACGGAGGTGTATCATGCTACATATTTCTTTGAAACCAATTGATGATCATTTGACTGTTACATTGGGAGGGAGACTTGATCGAAATTCAGCACCTGAATTGGAGAAAAAGCTGGACTCCGCTTTGGCGAGGGCAAATAAGCTTACATTTGATTTTAAGGACCTTGAATATATTTCATCTGCAGGCCTTCGGGTCATTCTGGGAGCACAAAAGAAACTAAAGGGTGATGCTCCTGTGACAGTATCCGGCGCTTCGAAGGAGATTAAGGACATATTTGATGTTACAGGTTTTTCAAAGATCCTGACAATTAAGTGGATTTAATTAATTAAAAAGCAATGTGCAGCAATTAAGTGCACATTGCTTATATTTCTTAGAAATTGGTAGACCCTCTTTTTACAAGTTCTCCGGAAAAAATAGTCTTTTGTGGCATCTCATTCTGGGAAAGGGTCCCGATCAGCGTCTTTACCAGCTGAATGCACATATCCTCAAGTCTGTTGTCGATTGATGACAGCTCCGGTTCAGAGCAGTGGGCAAGAATTGAGTTGTTATAGCCGATGATCTGAAGCTCTGAAGGAACCTTGATATGATTGGCTCTGGCGTAGTTCATGGCGCCTATTGCCAAAAAGTCATCGCTGGTTACGATTCCGTCAAACTCTATTCCCTTTTTATGGAGGTTTTCAACAAAACTCTTAACTCCGTCAATGTCCTCGTGGCTTCCCTTGAAGCACTGCATAAGCTCTTTCTTTAATGTTATGTCATGCATTAAAAGAGAGTTCTGATAACCTGCAAGCTTTTTGAGACCTGAGTAGGAATTGGAGTTATAAAGGTACAGGATGTTCTTAAGTCCGCTGGAGAGCATCTGATCAGTGGAATCCTGAGTTGCCTTGTAATCATCACAGAGAGTGCAGTATACGTTGTTACAGTCAAAATCTGCATTGAGAAGCATGATTGGAACCTGTGATGCAGCATCCCTTACATACTGGTTGTCCTCGGGATTGTTCAAAATAAAGTTTGAACCGATCATGACTACGGCATCAACATGCTGGGACAGAAGGAGATTAAGGGATTCCTTTTTTCCCTCCAGCTCATAACCTGTACAACCAAGGATCGTATGATATCCATTCTCGCGAAGATTCTGTTCTATGTAATAGATTGCCTTGGCAAGATAAAGGTCAGAAGCATCAGCGCACAGGATACCTATGGTCTTCATGGAATTAAGGCCAAGTCCTCTGGCAAAAGCGTTGGGCTTATATCCGTATTGTTCAATAATATCCATGACTTTCTTGCGGGTCTTGGGCTTAACATTGGCGCTGCCGTTAAGTACACGGGATACAGTGGCAATGGAGACACCGGCCTTTTTGGAAATGTCATAGATTGTCATCTGGTTACTCATATAGTTATCTCGTTTCTAATGGAAATTTGAAATATCTTACTGCATTGTTGTAGGAAATATCCTTAACTATCTCGCCAAGAACAGGAAGATCTTCTTCTGGATACTCGCCGTTTTCTACAAGACCTCCAAGGTAGTTGCAAAGGATCCTTCTGAAGTAATCATGTCTTGTGTAAGATGTAAAGCTTCTTGAATCTGTGAGCATTCCTACAAAGCCTGAGAGGTTACCAGACTCTGCAACAGACTCAAGCTGTTCCTCCATACCAAGCTTGGTATCATTGAACCACCATGCAGAGCCCTGCTGGATCTTGGCAACTGTTGGAGCCTCATTAAATGCATTGATTGTTGTGTTGATGATCTTGTTGTCGCTGGGGTTAAGGCTGTACAGAATGGATTTTGGAAGATTGCCGTTTCTGTGCAGAGCATCGAGGAAGTCAGCCATTTCTCCCATAGGATAGTAAGCACCGATTGTGTCATAGCCTGTATCAGGGCCGAGTTTCTCATACATGGGAGTATTGTTGTCGCGCTTGCATCCGAAGTGAAGCTGCATTACCCAGTCTCTCTTTGCAATCTCTTCGCCTTCGAAGAGCATGAACGCTGTCTGATATTTAAGATCTTCTTCCAGTGTTAATGCTTCGCCGCCAAGTCTCTTTTTGAAGATGGCTTCTATTTCATCATCAGTAGCAGGGCGGTACATTACATATTCAAGAGCGTGGTCTGTTACGTTGCAGCCCTTTGAAGCAAAGTAGTCAAGTCTTACTCTGAGAGCCTCCTTAAGGGCAGCAAAAGAGTTGATCTCAACGCCGCTTACCTCTGAAAGGGTCTTGATATAAGAGGTGAACTCAGGCTTTGAAATGTTTTTAGCCTTGTCAGGTCTCCAGGCAGGAAGAACCTTTACATCAAAAGTAGTGTCAGCGGCTATCTTGTCGTGCCATTCAAGTGTGTCAACAGGGTCATCTGTTGTGCAGATCAGAGTGACATTAGACATCTTGATGAGCTTTCTTACGCTCATATCAGGAGACTGAAGAACCTTGTTGCAAAGATCATAAACTTCCTTGGCAGTTCTTGAATTAAGAACTCCCTCATATCCGAAATACTTGCGAAGTTCAAGATGTGCCCAGTGGTAGATTGGGTTTCCAACAGCCTTCTCGAGGCACTGTGCGAATTTTAAGAATTTTTCCTCGTCTGAAGCATCGCCTGTCATGTATTTTTCATCTACGCCAAAAGCGCGCATAAGACGCCATTTGTAATGATCTCCCCCGAGCCATACCTGAGTAATGGTGTCAAAATGACGATCCTCAGCAATTTCCTTAGGACTTATGTGACAGTGGTAGTCAAGGATTGGCATGTTCTCAGAATAGTCATGATACAAAACCTTGGCAGCTTCTGTCTGGAGAAGAAAATCTCTGTCCATAAATTTTTTCATTGCTATACCCTCCACATAATATAATTGATGAAAGCATTTTCATATTTTTTTCAAAAGTATTATACAAGAGCACAGAGCCAAATACAATAGAAAAATTCATTGACGTAACACAACAATGAATATATGATTTTATTGAAAACGCTTACAGCAAATCGTTTATTTTGAAAAAAAGGGGAAGGTTATATGAGTAAATTTTTACAAATACATCCGGAGGACAACGTTGTTGTTTGTCTGGAAGAGATCAAGAAGGGTGATGGCATAACACTTTCTGACGGAAGGCAGATCGTGGCTGTGGATGATATTCCTGCAGGACATAAAATTGCCATTAAGGACATTGAAAATAGCGCAAATATCATCAAATACGGATACGCTATCGGCCATGCAACTGAGGATATAGGCGTAGGAAGATGGGTTCATACCCATGACATCAAGACCAATCTTGAGGGAATCCTTGATTACAGTTACGCTCCAAACACAGATGATATTGAAAAGAAAAAGTCCCAGATGGCAACAAGAAAGGGGACTTTCAAGGGATTTGTAAGAAAAAACGGCAAAGTCGGTATCCGCAATGAGATCTGGATCATCCCAACAGTTGGTTGTGTTAATAATATAGCTACAGCCCTGGCTAAACAGGCCAATGCCTTTGTTAAGGGAAGCATCGATGAGGTTGTTGCTTTTACTCACAACTATGGTTGTTCCCAGACAGGAGATGATCAGGAACATACAAGGACAATCCTGGCTGACCTTATAAATCATCCAAATGCAGGTGGAGTCCTGGTACTTGGCCTTGGATGTGAAAACAGCAATATTGACGTACTTATGCCATATATCGGTAAGTATGATGAGAAAAGAGTGAAATTCCTTGTATGTCAGAAATCCGATGACGAGATGGAAGACGGACTTAATCTTCTTAAGGAATTAATAGAAGAAGCAGCTGCAGATGAGAGAGAAGATTCTGATCTTTCAAAGCTTGTAATAGGTCTTAAGTGCGGCGGAAGTGACGGCTTTTCCGGCATAACAGCCAATCCCTTAGTTGGAAGAATCTCAGACAGGATCATCGAGTACGGCGGAACCTCTATTCTTACAGAAGTTCCTGAGATGTTCGGCGCCGAGACCATTCTCATGAACAGATGCAAGGATGAAAAGACATTTAACGATACCGTTAATATGATCAATGGATTCAAGGAGTACTTTACCAAGCAGGGTGAGCCAATTTATGAGAATCCTTCACCGGGAAATAAAGCGGGCGGAATCACAACTCTTGAGGACAAATCCCTTGGATGCACTCAGAAATCAGGTGATTACCCTGTTATGAATGTTATGGAGTATGGTGACAGGACTGATGTAACGGGACTTAACCTTCTTTGTGCACCCGGCAATGACCTTTGTGCAGCAACAGCCCTTGCCAGCGCAGGCGCACAGATAGTGCTGTTTACCACCGGAAGAGGAACACCTTTTGCATGTCCTGTTCCTACAATGAAAATAGCAAGCAACAATACCATCGCTTCCAAAAAGAATAACTGGATCGACTACAGTGCCGGACAGATACTGGATGGAAGGACTTTCGAGGAGCTTACAGACGAGCTCTTTGAAAAAATTGTAAGAACAGCTTCAGGAGAGAAATTAAAGAGCGAAATCGCCGGCTTCCACGACATGGCAATATGGAAGAGGGGTGTAACATTGTAAAAAGGCCATTGGCATATCTTACACAAGAGCAAGTCCCTATTGTGCATTATGACCAACAGGCTTCATATTTATGATGGCGCCTGTTGGCTATTTTTTTGCGAATGAATCGTCTAAAACATATTTTTTTAAAAATTTGTTGTTAAATTTTGATATGTAAGAGCTTCCAGAAATGCCTTAAAAACGGCATTTCTCAAAAAATCCCAGGAAGATTGTTACAAATCCTACAAAATTCCTACTTGCAAAGCACTTTCGAACATGATAAAGTACGTACATGGGTAAGTGAAAACGCTTACATTTTTCTTTCAAAACTAATTCACAGGGAGGAAACGAATTACAATGAAAAAGAAAGTTTTATCATTACTTCTTTCAACAGCAATGGTAGCTTCTCTTGCAGCTTGCGGATCAGCAGCTGACACAGGAAGCGCAGACACACAGTCACAGTCATCTGACACATCAGCTCAGTCAGGTGATGCAGCTGCAACAGAGACAGCAGACGCTGCAGCTGAAGAGTACGAGCTCACAGACCTCTACATCACAGTAGACGGAACACTTACAGCTAACGTTGATAACGGA
>JAEEGL010397328.1_pt1 | contig 22100 bp, 16 predicted proteins | sample 9134231 | NCBI WGS metagenome assembly JAEEGL01 (sample SAMN16246548, study PRJNA631951) | gut metagenome | biome: gut microbiome; feature: rumen; material: fiber-attached | host: Bos | place: Iran: Karaj | collected 2018-10 | reverse complement strand
TGAGATGACGCTGCCGGAGTTCAGCAGGCTGAGTCTGACGGCGAAGAACGTGATCCCGATCACGGCGCAGTGCACGGTGTTTGCCGAGAGCGAGGTGATCACGCTGGTGGGCGAGGGGAAGCCCATGGACGAGATCGCGGCGGGGATCCAGATGGCGGTGGCGAAGCGGTGCTTTGTGATGAGCAAGAAGGCGGGGGCGACGGACGCCATTGCGCTGACGGGCGGCTGCGCGAAGAACGAGGGGCTCAAGCAGGCCATCGAGCGGGTGCTGAAGCTGAAGGTCATCGAGCTGAAAACGGACCCCCAGCTGATGGGCGCTTTGGGCGCCGCCGAATACGCCCGCCAGAAGGGCCTCGCCAGAGGCTGAATTCCTGAATCGTGAGGAGCTTGAGCATGAAGCTGTTTGCAGATCCCGCGGGCCGTCATCAAGGTCCTGCCGGTCGTCGCCTGCGTGCTGTTCGCGGTCTGTTTCCGGAATCCGGACCAGAAGCCTCCGGCCGGGCCTGCGCGCAGGCGAACCGGATCTTTGACCGCAGGAAACAGGATATTGAATAATGAGTATGGAATTGTACGATCCTTTGATCCGTCAGGCCATGACCCTGGGCGGGACCGCCGCGCCGAAGCGCTATGCCTACGATCCCGCCCGGGCCTGGCCCGTCACCGGCGAATTTGAGCTGGTGATGCTGCGGGACGCCGCCTACGAGCTGGGCGGCGGCGGCCGCAGCGCCGTGAACTACACCTGCGTCACCACCATCCCCGGGCTCGTGGACGCCGACGAGATCCTGGTCTGGGGACCCGATCTTCGGGAATTGAAGAGCGATGCGGACTACGCCCGCATCACACTGTTGGAGGCCGCCCCGGATTCCCTGGGGCGGGGAGACGACACGGAGCAGAGCTTCCGCGCCATACAGGAGCTGGATTTCCTCAAGTACAGGATCTTTCCCCGGGGCTATATGATCCGCACCAGCTCCGAGAGCGGCCGGGAGCAGGTCCGCCTGAGCAAAGCGGCCCTCCGGGAGGGCGTGAGCTTTGAGCGGATCGGCGCGGCTTTTATCCGCCGCTACCGCCAGGACCCCAGAGTCCGGCACGTGCGGATGATCTTCCTCACCGATCCCGGCGCGGACTACGCCGGAGCGGCGAAAGGCGCCAGGGCCGTGAAGGATATCACCATGTCCCTGACGAAGATCATGGAGGGCATGCCCACCGACTGCGGCTCCTGCCAGCTCAAGCCCATCTGCGACGAGGTGGAGGGGCTCAAGGAGCTCCACTTCGGCAGCAAAAAGAAGGGCTGAACAAAGAAAGGCCGGGCGCGTCTCCTGCGGGAGACGCGCCCGGCTGCCGATCGGTTTTCATGAAAAACCGTTCCGCCGTTTTTCTCCCGTGAAACGCGGGACCCGGTCCGGAGAACCGGCTCCCGTTCTTTCTTGCGGCCGGCGGTCGGGCGTGGTACAATAACGGCAAAAGCCGCTGCTTCCCTCCGGTTTTTCGAGGCATGGGAAGGGCGGGACGGAGGGCGAACCATGAAAAAAGAGCAGACCCTCAGCTTCTGGGAAGCCGCCAGCATCATCATCGGCCACGGGATCGGCGCGGGGATCCTTTCCGTGCCCTATCTCGCGTCCAAAAACAGCTTCCGGGACGTGATCCTCATCCTCGTTTTCTGTTATCTCTTCAACCTTGTCCTTCATCTCGTCATCGCGGAGCTGTCCTACAACAACGGCGGGGCCCAGTTCATCAAATGCTTCGACGCGGAGCTGTTTTCCGGCCGGTTCAAAAGGGTCTTCACCTGGCTGGCCTTCGCGCTGCTCGGGCTGTCCGTGCTGTTCAACGTCAGCGCCTTTCTGACCGGGGCCGCCGCCGTTTTCCGCAGCTGGTTCGGCATGCCGGACATCGCCGGCACCCTTCTCTTTTACGCGCTGGGCGCGGGCGTCGTGTTTGCCGGCATGAAGCTGGTCGGCATCTGCGAAAAGTACGCCGTGGGCTCTATGGCGGCCGTCGTCCTCATCCTCCTGGTCGCCGTGCTCCGGTCCGGGACCGCGCCCCTCCCGACCGCGTGGGCCGGCGTGGGCAACGCGCTGGCGCTGTTCGGCATGATCTCCTTTTCCCTGTCCGCCGTCATGTCCGCGCCGCAGGTGGTAAAGGGCCTGAACGGAGACGTGAAACGGATCCGGGCCGCCATCGCGTCCGGGCTGGGCGTCAACGCCGGACTGATCTTCCTCATTACTCTCATGACGCTGCTGGGCGCCGGGAACGGCATCACCGAGGACGGCGCGCTGGTGGATCTGGCGCGGCATCTGGGCGGATGGGTCAGCGTCGTCGGCTACGTCTTTTCCCTGCTGGCGCTGGCCACCTCCTTCTGGGCCAACACCCTCAATCTCCGGGACATCATCCACGAGCAGACCGCGTGGGATCTGAAGATCAGCTGGCTCGCGGCCACGGCGCCGTGCCTGGTCCTGGCTCTTTTCGGTCTGTCCAGCTTTGTGGGGTTCACGCGCTTTGCGAGCCTGATCCAGGTCGTGACCGGCGTGGGCATCATCCTGGCGTACCATCTCAGCCGGAAGCGGGTCGGCGAGGCGAAGCTCGTCGGGCGCTTCGGCTCCCTGCCGTTTCAGCTCGCCGTGGTCCTGTGCACCCTGCTGGCCACGATCGGGGCGGTCCTTCCCGTATCCTGAGGCGGGAGGCCGCCGCTTCACGCGTCCGGGCGGAGGGAAACATATTCTCCGATATCGAAGGAGGATATTGACTAATGCGCCTCTTTTTGCTATATTGAGGGCGTTGAAGGACTGTGAAGAACTGTAGAGGACTGTAGTAGGTAAAGCGGTATAGCAAATTGCAAATTGCCGGTATAGCACGCTGCAGAGGGTATGACGCCTTTTTCCGAGGACACCTGTAGCGTTCCTGCCGGAAAATGCGTTTTCCCTCTGCCGTTTTTTCTTGTCCCCCTGCCGAAGGGGGGCCGATCCTGCCGGGCTTTCCGGAGCCAAGCTCCGAACAACATATAAAGCCAAATCAAGGAAAGGAACAGTGAACAACCGTGAAAAAGTATGTAGCTCTTCTTCTGGCGCTCATTATGGTTTTCAGCCTGGCCGCCTGCGGCGGCAGTGCCAAGCCTGCTGAGTCCAAGCCCGCGGAAGCCGCCAAGCCCGCGGAAGCCGCCAAGCCTGCGGAAGCCGCCAAGCCCGCCGAGCAGGCTGCCTCTCCGGCCAAGGGCGACGGCGATTACACTCCCTCCGACGAGACTCTGATCGTTGCCAACAAGGGCAACCCCACCAGTCTGTGCCATCTGACCGTCACCGCCGTCAGCAACAACAACGCCACCCTGAGCTCCATGTACGACCGTCTGGTGGATTACGACTACGAGAACAACACCGTGGTCCCCATGCTGGCCGAGAGCTGGGAGCAGATCGACGACACTCACGTCCGCTTCCATCTGCGTAAGGACGTCGTTTCCCACGCCGGCGATCCCTTCACCGCCAACGACGTCATCTTCACCGTGACCACCGGCCAGGAGGGCGGCAAGCTGTCCAACTACTACAGCATGTTCAATCTGGCTGAGTGCAAGGCCGAGGACGACTACACCGTGGTGCTGGCCACCAACAACCCCGATCCCTTCTTCCTGTACACCCTGTCCAACACCCCGCTGGCCATGATCGTGGAAGCCTCCACCAAGGCCGACGGTCTGGAGGCCCAGAACCTGAATCCCACCGCCGCCACCGGCCCCTACAAGTTCGTGGAGTGGCAGGACAACTCCTACATCAAGCTGGAGCGCAACGAGAACTACTGGGGCAAGACCCCCTATTACAAGAACGTGGAGATCCGCATCATCACCGACGCCTCCGCCCGTGTCATGAACCTGGAGTCCCACGACATCAACATCGCCCTTGACCCCGACGTCACCGCGCTGCTGGCTCTGGAGGGCAACGACGACTTCACCATCGTGAACCTGCCCACCACCAACATCACCACCATCTACCTGAACTGCTCCAAGGACGTCTTCAAGGACGCCAATCTGCGCCGGGCCATCGCCTGCGCCATCAACTATGAGGCCGGTCTGGCCATCGCCCTGAACGGCCGCGGCACCATCACCGACACCTTCCTGCCCATCAACAACGTGTGCTATCAGTCCCAGCCTGATTCCCTGTACCACTACAATCCCGAGCTGGCCAAGGAGTATCTGGCCAAGTCCGACTACAAGGGTCAGGAGCTCACCCTGCTCTACGCCGAGAAGCCCGAGTTCAAGATGTTCGGCGAGATGATCCAGCAGCAGCTGGCCGAGGTCGGCATCAAGCTGGCTCTGGAGCCCATCGCCTCCAAGGAGTTCGACGCCCGCATCAGCGCCGGCGACTTCGAGATGGAGATCATCAACTCCTCCAACCCCGACCCCGCCGTTCAGATGAAGTACTACGACAGCCGGATCTCCTTCCAGGAGATGCGCGGCGGCTGCGGCTTTGAGGACGCTCCGCAGGAGCTGCTCGACCTGATGGATCAGGCCCGCGTCACCATCGACCAGGCCAAGCGGCAGGATCTTTACAATCAGATCCAGGCCATGCTGTGCGATCTGTGCCCGGCCATCCCCGTGTACTCCCCCAACAAGGTCTGCGCCATGGATTCCGACATCCTGGGCGTCAGCCTGACCGAATTCTGCGACATCAACTGGTCTCACGCCTATAAGGCCGGCTGATCGCCGTTTGCCCCGCATAAGGTACTAACCCCTTCGGTCTGCCGGCAGATCCCTCTGCCGGCAGACCTTCCCCGTACATTGGACCGATGGACCTCTCCCTTTTCAACCCACTTCCCTTCGAAATCTGAAGGAGGTCAAGATGCTAAAATACATCATCAAGCGCCTGCTGTGGATGATCCCCGTCATCCTGGGCGTGCTTGTCATCGTCTTTGTCCTCAGTGAGATCACCCCCGGCGATCCGGTGGACAACATCGTGGGGACCGACGCCACCATGGAGGCCCGGGAGGCCGCCCGGGAGGCATACGGCTTCAACGATCCCGCCGTCGTCCGGTTTTTCCGTTACGTCAAGGGCATCGTTCTCCACGGAGACCTGGGCACTTCCTACACCAACGGCCAGCCGGTGGCCAAGGAGCTTGCCACCCGTTTCCCCGTCACCATCAAGCTGACGCTGCTGTCGGTGGCTCTTGCCCTGGTGATCGCCTTGCCGCTGGGCGTTATATCGGCGGTGAAGCAGTATTCCTGGATCGACAACGTGACCATGTTCGGCGCGCTGTTCTTCGTGTCCATCCCCCAGTTCTGGATGGCGCTGATGATGCTGCTGGTCTTCTCCGTCAAGCTCCACATCCTGCCCGCCAGCGGCATCAACAACCCGCTGTGCTGGATCATGCCCATCGCCATGATCGGGCTGAACAACGTGGGCAACCTGGCCCGCGTCACCCGGTCCAGCATGCTGGAGATCATTCGTCAGGATTATATCCGGACCGCCAAGGCCAAGGGGCAGAAGCGTTCGGTCGTCATCATCAAGCACGGCCTCCGGAACGCTCTGATCCCCGTCATCGCCAACGTGGGCAACACCATCGGCGTATCCCTGGGCGGCGCGGTGGTCGCAGAGAGCATCTTCTCCGTCCCCGGCGTGGGACAGTACATGCTCGCTGCCATAAATGACCGGAACTGGCCGGCGGTCCAGGGCGGCATCGTGATGCTGGCGCTCGCCTTCAGCATCGTCATGCTGCTGGTGGACCTGATCTACACCTATGTGGATCCCCGGCTGAAATCCGAGTTTGAAGCGAAAAACAGGATCGTTCGGAAAAAAACCAGAGAGGAGGCGGCTTAAATGGCAAAAATGGTGACTCCTCAGATGGAGAAGATCAACAAGCGCGTGGAACGGGAGACCCGTCACCGGAAGGGCAAGCCCTCGTCTCCCGGCCGTGAGGCCTGGCTCCGTCTGAAACGGAACCGTCTGGCTGTCGTGGGCATGATCATTCTGGCCCTGCTGGTGCTGGTGGCTGTGTTCGCCAAATGGCTCGCCCCCTACAGCTACGCGGCTCAGGACTATTCCGCCGTGCTGATGAAGCCCTGCGCCGCTCACCCCTTCGGCACCGACAACCTGGGCCGGGATATCTTCAGCCGGGTCATTTACGGCACCCAGATCTCCTTCCCCATCGGCTTTCTGTGCGTGGCCGTGGCCTACACCCTGGGCGGTATCCTGGGCGCCATCGCCGCCTACTTCGGCGGCAAGGCCGACATGATCATCATGCGGATCATGGACATCTTCCAGTCCATCCCGCCGATGCTGATGGCCATCGCCGTGGCGGCCTCTCTGGGCACCGGCGTGTTCAACCTGGTGCTGGCCATCTCCATCAGCACCCTGCCCGCCCGGTCCCGGATCGTGCGCTCCGCCATCCTGTCCGTGAAGAACAGCGACTACGTGGAGTCCGCCCGGGCCATCGGCGCCAGCAGCTCCCGGCTGATGCTCAAATACATGCTGCCCAACGCCCTGGGCCCCATCCTCACCAACATGACCTTCTCCATCGCCACCGCCATCCTGACGGTGTCCTCCCTGAGCTACCTGGGCCTGGGCATCGCGCCTCCCACTCCCGAATGGGGCGCCATGCTGTCCGACGGCCGGACGCTGATGCGCAGCGCCCCCCACGTGCTGATCTTCCCCGGCGTGGCCATCATGATCACCGTGCTGGCACTGAACCTGTTCGGCGACGGCCTGCGGGACGCGCTGGACCCGCGGCTGAAGTAAGGGGGCAGGGAATATGAGCGAACCCATTCTGAAAATCGAAAACCTGGTCATCCATTACGAGACCCGCAACGGCGTGGCCGAGGCGGTGAACAACGTCTCCTTTGAGATCCAGCCCGGCGAGACCCTGGGCCTGGTGGGCGAGACCGGCGCCGGCAAGACCACCATCGCCCTGTCCATCATGGGCCTGCTCCCCAACCCGGTGGGCCAGATCATCCAGGGCAAGATCACCCTGGACGGCGAGGACATCACCAAGTATTTCAGCCGCAGCCGCTGGCAGATGAACCGCAACGAGAAGCATTTCCACAGCATCCGGGGCGATAAGGTCGGCATGATCTTCCAGGACCCCATGAGCGCCCTGAACCCGGTGCTCACCGTGGGCGAGCAGGTGGCGGAGGTCATCCGCCTCCACAGCAAGATCTCCCGGGCCGAGGCCTCCCGGAAGGCCATGGAGATGATGGAGCTGGTGGGCATCCCCGGCGCACGGTACAACAACTTCCCCCATGAGTTCTCCGGCGGCATGAAGCAGCGTATCGTCATCGCCATGGCCCTGGCCTGCAACCCCAAGCTTCTCATCGCCGACGAGCCCACCACCGCCCTGGACGTGACCATCCAGGCCCAGGTGCTGGAGCTGATGCGGGGACTGCGGGAGAAGTTCAACACCGCCATGCTGATGATCACCCACGATCTGGGCATCGTGGCCGAGATCTGCGACAAATGCGCCGTCATCTACGCAGGCGAGATCGTGGAGTACGGCACGGTGGAGCACATCTTCAACAATCCCAAGCACCCCTACACGCTGGCGCTCTTCTCCGCCCTGCCCAGTCTGGACGAGGATGTGGACCGGCTCCACTCCATCGAAGGACTGATGGCCGATCCCATGGATCTTCCCACCCACTGTACGTTCTGCGACCGCTGCCACATGCGGCATGAGAAGTGCCAGGACATCGACCCGAAAACCGTGGAGATCGAGCCCGGTCATTTCGTGAAGTGCTGCCTGTTCACGGGCGATCTTGACAACGAGGAGGGACAGGCATGAGCACGCTTCTGGAAGTCAAAAACCTGAAAAAGTATTTCCACGTGACCACCGGCACGCTCCACGCGGTGGACGACGTGTCCTTCGTCCTTCCCCAGGGGCAGACCCTGGGCATCGTGGGCGAGTCCGGCTGCGGCAAGTCCACGCTGGGCAAAACCATCCTCCGGCTCACCAATCCCACCTCCGGCCAGGTGATCTATAACGGCCGGGACATCGCCTCCATCCCCGACAAGGAATTCACGGCCCTTCGGCCCGAGCTTCAGATGATCTTCCAGGACCCCATGAGCTCCCTGAACCCCCGGATGAGCGTCAAGCAGCAGATCGAGGAGCCGCTGCTGATCTATAAGAAATACCCCGACCGGGCCGAGCGGGAGAAGAAGGTCCTGGAGCTGATGGACACCGTGGGCCTTGCCCGCCGGTACGCGGAGATGTACCCCCACGAGCTGGACGGCGGACGCCGCCAGCGCATCGGCATCGCCCGGGGCCTTTCCCTGGAGCCCAAGCTCATCGTCTGCGACGAGCCCGTGTCCGCCCTGGATGTGCTCATCCAGGCCCAGATCCTCAACTTGCTGATGGATCTGCAGAAGGAAAAGGGCCTGACCTACATGTTCATCACCCATGACCTGTCGGTGGTCAAGCACATCTCCAACGAGATCGCCGTCATGTACCTGGGCCAGATCGTGGAGAAGTGCGAGACCAAGCGCCTCTTCTCCCACACCCTGCACCCCTACACCCAGGCGCTGCTGAGCGCCATCCCGGTACCCAGTCTGTCGAAGAAGCGGGAGCGGATCCTTCTGAAAGGCGAGCTGGCCAGCCCCATCAACCCCAAGCCCTGCTGCCGCTTCGCGCCCCGGTGCAACTACGCCTGCGACAAGTGCTTCGCCTCCGTGCCGGAGCTGCGTGAGGTCACGCCCGGTCATCTGGTGGCCTGCCACCGGGTGGAGGAGCTCAATCCGCTTTCCGACGGGGTATGACCGGTCTTCCGGCGAACGGTTTTTCGCACGCGTCCCCCGCTGTCCGGCGGCTTGAACGCCGCGTTCCGGAGAGCCGTGCGCAGAGGCGGCAAGCGCCCTGCGCGCGGCTCTCTTCGTTGGGGCAGACTCCGCCGCCGGCGGGCCTGCCGATCTGAAAAAGAGGCGAAGCTATGGCACGCAATCCATCCCAGTCCAGAAGCGACCGGCACGCCATGATGACGGAGACCTCCATGCTCCGGCTGATCCCCATCCTGGCTCTGCCCATGATGAGCTCGCTGCTGATCGACAGCTTTTACAATCTGGCCGACACCTATTTCGTCAGCCAGCTGGGCACCGCCGCCACCGCGGCGGTGGGCGTCAACGATTCCCTGCTGCATCTGCTTCGCGCTCTGGCCATCGGTTTCGGCATGGGAGCGGCCAGCTACCTGTCCCGACTGCTGGGAGCGAAGGACTACGACCGGGCCAACCGTGTGGCCGCCACCACCCTGTTCACCTCCGCCGCCGTGCTCAGCGCCCTGGCGGCGGCGGCGTTCATCTTCGTGGACCCCATGGTGACGGCCCTGGGCGCCACCCCCACCGTCCACCACTACAGCGTGGACTACGCCCGGCTCATCCTGATCTCCGCTCCCTTCACAGCGGGAGAGGTGGCCCTGACCCAGCTCCTCCGGTCGGAGGGCAGCACCCGCTACGCCATGCTGGGCATGGTCTCCGGCTGTGTCATCAACGTGGCGCTGGATCCCCTGTTCATTTACACGCTGGGGATGGAGGTGGGCGGCGCGGCGCTGGCCACCACGTTGTCCAAGGTCATCAGCTTTATCGTCCTGCTCCTGCCGTTCCTCCGGAAACGGTCCATCCTGGAAATCCACCCCCGGTATTTCACTCCCCGATGGCACATCTACCGGGAGGTGGGGCGTATGGGCGTCCCGGCCTTTATCGCCAACGTCATGCTGACGCTGTCGGTGATCGTCACCAACAACCTGGCCGGGGGCTTCGGCGACACGGCCCTGGCCAGCGTGAGCGTGGCCACCAAGTGCATGAGGGTCATCGGCGCCGCGGTGGCCGGCTTCGGCATGGGCACCCAGCCCGTGGTGGGCTACTGTTACGGGGCCCGGCACTACGCCCGGGTCCGGGAGGCCTTCTGGACCTGCACGGGGATCGGCGCGGTTCTCTCCTTCGCCCTGGGGCTGGCCATGTTTTTGCTGGCCCCCTCCATCGTGGGGGTCTTCACCGCCAGCAAGGACCCGGAGATCCTGCGCATCGGTACCCGGATGATCCGAGCCCAGTGCATCACCATGTTCCCCCACGCCTCGGTGATGATCACCCGGGCCACGGTGGAGGGTCTGGGCAAGGCCCTGGCGGCCACGTTCCTCGGCCTGGCCCGGCAGGTCATCTGCCTGATCCCCGTGCTGCTGATTTTGAGCCGGCTTTACGGCGTCAACGGCCTGTCCGTGGCCCAGGCCGTTGCGGACGTGCTGAGCATGCTCTTCGGCGTCCTTATCATGTCCCGGCAGCTCCGGGAGCTCCGCCGGCTGGAGGAGGAAGCGCCGCCGGCCGTCGGATCATAGCGGGACCGGACGCCGGCCCTTCGCCGGGCAAAAAAAAGCAAAAAAAGACCGTCTGCAGACGCAGACGGTCTTTTTTGCTTGCTGCTGCGGAACTCAGCCCTCGATCTGGATCGTGCGGCGCTCAGGCAGCCTCTTTGCCTCTGCCTTGGGGAAGCACAGCGTCAGTACGCCGTCCTCGAATTTGGCCTTCACATCCTCTTCCGTCAGCTCTTCGCCGATGAAGAAGCTCCGGGTCATGGAGCCGGTGTACCGCTCCTGGTGGACGATGCGGCCTTCCTCGTCCTTCCGGTCCTCCTCCAGTCCCTTGGAGGCGGTCACGGTCAGATATCCGTTTTCCAGCTGCAGCTGGATCTGGTCCTTTTTGAAGCCCGGCAGATCCACGTTCAGCTCATAGCCGTTGTCGTGCTCCTTCAGGTCGGTCTTCATCACGCGGCCCGCGTGGTCGCCGAACAGGTGACGGTCCACATTGGACGCGAGACCGCGGAAGGGGAAGTCCATCCAATTGTCAAACAGATTCTCTCTGAAAATGCTGGGGAACATATGTCATACCTCCTTACGATACAAACCATTCAGGATCCCGGGGCGGACGCTCATTCTCCGCTCCCCCGGTTCGATTGTCATTATACCACCGTTTTTAGCACTGTCAATACCTGAGTGCTAATTAAATTGTAAACAATTTATTACGGGAGAAAACCGCCCGTAAAGGCTCCCGATTGACAGACCGGGGCCGCCCGGCTACAATGGGGAAAAAGGAGCCGCCCGGCCGACCGGGCGCAAGAATGAAACGGAGGATGAACCCATGAGCTTTTATTCGTCAAGGAGGGCCGCCTGGGCAGCCGTTCTGGTGACGGTTTCGCTGTTTGCCGGTCTTCTGGCCGGCTGCGCTCCGGCCAGCGCCGCCGCCGCGGAGAAGCCGGAGGCGCAGAAGACGGAAGCCGCCCCGGCGGAGACGGAAACCGCCGCGGAGACGGAGGCGGCTCCCGCCGCGGCGGAGGCCGAGCCCGTCCCGGTCGTGGAAACGGCAGGCGAGACGCCATCCGACGCCGCGCCGGAAGGCCCCGTCCGGGTACATACGCCCCAGGAGCTGCTGGAGGCCGTGGCGCCGGGGGCGGAGATCGCGGTGGAGCCCGGGACCTATGATCTGACCGGCTGGATCGAAACGCTGGAGGACCCCGTCCGCTGGCAGGAGGAGCATCCCTGCGTGGTGCTTTCGGACGCCTACGACGGCATGGAGGTCGTGATCCGCGGCGCGGACGGTCTCACCATCCGGGGGCCCGGCGGCGGCAAGGCCGAGCTGCAGGCGAAGCCCCGGTACGCGGACGTGCTCCGCTTTGAAAACTGCTCCGGCATCCTGCTGGAGGGGCTGACCATGGGCCACACGGTGGAGCCGGGCCAGTGCGCCGGAGACGTGCTGGAATTCGCCTACTGCACGGGCGCGGAGCTTCGGGATCTGGATCTCTACGGCTGCGGCACCTACGGCGTCTCCGGCTTCCAGAGCCGGGACATCGCCGTTTACGATTCCACCATCCGGGAGTGCAGCTACGGCATCGTCTCCTTCAGCCGCTGCGGCGCCGTCCGCTTTGAGGACTGCGCTCTCATCAACTGCGGCGGCTATGATATGATCGACGGCTCCAACAGCACCGTTGAATTCCGGCGCTGTCTCTTCCGGGGCAATGCCGGCGAGCTGGGCCTGGTCTGTACCTGGGGCAACAACGCCGTGTCGTTCTCCGGCTGCACCTTCGGGGAGTGGGAGTCGGCCGCCGCCGCCCAGCAGGCCGGGAAGCTCCCCGGCGTCGTGTTTGACGCCGACTGCTCCTTTACCAAGGCCGGGCTGGCGCCCACAGCGGTCTCGGATGTGAAAGGATTCCTGGAGGCGGTGGCCCCCGGGGCGGTGATCCTGCTGGAGCCCGGGACTTACGATCTGACGGCGTGGGCAAAAACGCTGTCCGCCCGGGAGCTGAGGACCTGGAACCGGGACCACGACCACGTGCGGCTGGACGAGCGGGAGGACAGCGTGGAGGTCACGATCTTGGATGTGGACGGGCTCGTCATCTCCGGTACCGCCGGCAGGACAGAGCTGACCGCCGAGTCTCCTGAGATCAGCGTGCTGCATTTTCTCGACTGCGCCAATTTCTCTCTTTCCGGACTGACCATGCGCCACACCGGGGAAGGCGACGAGGACAGCGCCGGGAGCCTGCTGGGGCTGGACCGCTCCTCCCACATGATCCTCTCCGGGCTGGAGCTTCACGGGGGGCGGGAGGCCGTAGATACCTGGAACTGCCAGAATCTGTTCCTCTACGACAGCACCGTGCAGGACAGCACGCAGGCCCCGCTGTCCATGATGAGCTGCTCCGGCGAGTTCAGCCTCCGGGACTGCGTCTTTACGGGCTCCGGGGAGGGCTTCGACATCTTCGCCAGCGACGAGGCCTATGTGAGCTTCCTTCGCTGCGTTTTCGGACAGGCGGAGAGCGAGAGCCTCTCCGACCGGAACGATGTGACGGCGGAGGACTGCCAGTGGGCGGAAGACGCGTCCGCCGTCGACTTCCACGAGCAGCTGAAGCTGGTCCGGTTCGACGAAGAGGCCCTCCGGGACACCGAATGGGAAGCCGTCCGGCTGCTCTATCCGTCCAACGGCGAAGATTATTCCCTGCCCATGGATATAGACGGACAGGAGGTCCGCTTCGGCGCGGCCTTTGCCGCCGACGGCTCCGGCACGCTGGATTGGCTTGACCAGACGGAGATCCCCTTCCGCTGGGAGGTGGACAAGTCCGGGTATCAGGCCGATCTCCGGTTCGGAGAGGACTATGGGCCGGGCACCGCCTGGCTTTACGTCGATCCCGCGCTGGAGGAGTCGCCGCTGTGGCTGGAGCTGTCTTTGGGCGATGAGTATTTCATCTGGTTTCTGACCAGGTGACGGATAAGAAGAAAGCCCCGGAGGAGAGATCCTCCGGGGCTTTCTGTTTCCAATGGGCGGCGCTTACAGCAGGCGGACCCGCTGTACGCCGGGAATGGCGCGCATCTGAGCGGCCACGGCCTCGTCCAGCGCAGTGGCGGTGTCGAAGATCGTGTAGGCGATCTCGCCCCGGGCCTTGTTGAGCATGTGCTCCACGTTCACGTTCCCGGCCGCGATGATCTCCAGGAACCGGTTGAGCATGCCCGGCTGGTTCCGGTGGAGCAGGCACAGCCGGCTCTCTCCCAGGCGGTCCAGGGTGGCGTTGGGGAAGTTGACGCTGTTGGTGATGTTGCCGTTCTTCAGGTAGTCCAGCAGCTCCTTGGCCGCCATGACGGCGCATTTCTCCTCCGCCTCCGGGGTGGTGGCCCCCAGATGGGGCAGAGCGATGACGTTCTTGTGGCCCAGGATGGTCTGGTTGGGAAAGTCGGTGACGTACCGGGCCACGACGCCGCTGTCCATGGCCTCCAGCAGGGCTTCGTCGTCCACCAGCTCGCCCCGGGCGAAGTTCAGGATCCGCATGCCGGGCTTCATCTTGGCGAAAGCGGCGGCGTTGAGATAGTGACGGGTCTCCGGGGTGCAGTGAATGTGCATGGTGATGTAGTCGCAGCTTCGGAACAGCGCGTCCAGGTCGGTGACGTGCTGCACCTTGCTGGACAGGTTCCAGGCGGAATCCACGGACAGATAGGGATCGTACCCGCAGACCTCCATATCCAGCCGCAGCGCGGCGTTGGCCACCCGGGAGCCGATGGCCCCCAGACCGATGACGCCCAGCTTTTTGCCGGAGATCTCCGGGCCCACGAAGGCGTTCTTGCCCTTTTCCACCAGGGCGGGGATGGCGTCTCCCTGGCCGTCCAGGGATTTGACCCACTCCACAGCCCCGATGATGTCCCGGGAGGCCATGGTGAGGGCGCATACCAGCAGCTCCTTCACGCTCTCGGCGTTGGCGCCCGGGGTGTTGAACACGGCGATGCCCGCCTCGGTGCAGCGGTCCACGGGGATGTTGTCATAGCCGATGCCGGAGCGGCCGATGCACAAAAGCTCCGGGTTGAACTCCATGTCCCGGATCTTGGCCGAGCGGATGAGCAGAGCGTCGGGGGCTTCCGTGTCGGGGCCGATCTCATGGCCCGCGCCCCGGAAGACGTCCAGGCCCTTGTCGGCGATGTTGTTCATGGTACGGATCTTATACATGGTCCACCTCGAATTTCTTCATTACGTCCAGGAGCTTCGTCACGCCCTCCATGGGCATGGCGTTGTACAGCGAGGCCCGCATGCCGCCGGCCACCCGGTGGCCCTTCAGGTTCCGAAGACCCTGCTCGACGGAGTATTTCACGAACTCCGCGTCCAGCTCCTTGCTGTCGGTGCGGAAGGTGACGTTCATGTCGCTGCGGCTGTCCTCTCTGGCGCAGGGGCGGAACAGGCGGCTCTCGGCCAGATAGTCGTAGACTCTCTTCGCCCGCTCCCGCTTGATCTTTTCCATGCCGGCCACGCCGCCCTGGCCCTCCAGCCAGTCCAGCACCAGACCCAGCATATAGATGTTATAGCAGGGCGGGGTGTTGTACATGGAGTCTTTGTCGATCATCCGCTGGTAGGACATCATCAGCGGGGTGATGGGCCGCTCGCGGCCGGCCAGGGATCTGTCGATGATGACGACCGTGACGCCCGCGGGGGCCATGTTCTTCTGAGCCCCGGCGAAGATGATGCCGAAGCGGCTCACGTCCACCGGTCGGGACAGGATCTCCGAGGACATATCGCACACCACCGGCACGGAGCCGGTCTCCGGCACATAGTTCCAGGCGGTGCCGAAGATGGTGTTGTTGGCGCAGTAGTAGAAATACTTGGCCTCCGGGGAGAGCGTCAGCTCCTCCTGGGCGGGGACGTGATCGAACAGGGTGTCCTCCGAGGAAAAGGCGATATTCACCCGGCCGTACTTCTCCGCCTCCTTCGCCGCGATTTTGGCGAAGTTGCCGGTGACGGCATAGTCCATGGCGTCGCCCTCCGCCGTCAGGTTCAGGGGGACCATGGAAAACTGAAGGGACGCGCCGCCCTGCAGAAACAGGATCTCATGGGTGTCCGGCACGGAGAGTGCCGCCTTCAGCTTGGCTTTGGTGGAGTCGAAAATGTCCTGGAACTCCCTGCTCCGATGGCTCATCTCCATGACGGAGAGACCGCTGCCCCGGTAGTTCACCAGCTCCGCCGCGGCCCGCTCCAGCACCTCGGTGGGAAGCACCGACGGTCCGGCGGAGAAATTGAATACTTCCTCCCTTTTCATGTCCTGCGTCTCCTTACGTTTCAAAGCTGTCTGCCAATATAAACAGGTATGCTACAGTATATACCCTGGCCTTCTCCTTCGTCAAAGTACAACCCCAACAAGCATTTCCCCCCGCAGTCCGGTGATTTTCACCATTTTCACAAGGCCCCGGAGCCCGGCGCCGGGGACGGCGACCTCCACGTAGTTCTCCGCGTGGCCGGAACACACGCCGTCTCCCTCGGTCTCAAAGAGCACCGACAGCGTTTTTCCCACCAGCCCCAGCCGGTATTCCCGACCGGTCCGGGCCGAGACCTCCTGCAGGGCGCGGACCCGCCGGGCCTTTTCCTCCCTTGTCACCTGGCCGGGGAGAGAGGCCGCCTTCGTGCCGGGCCGGCGGGAATAGGGAAACACGTGGGCAGCGGAAAAGGCGCATTTTTCCACAAAAGAAAGCGTCTGGGCGAACTCCGCCTCGTCCTCCCCGGGAAAGCCGGCGATGACGTCGGTGGTCAGACCGCAGCCGGGAAACGCGGCGCGCAGCCGCTCCGTCACGGCGAAAAACGCCTCCGTGTCGTATTTCCGGCGCATCCGGCGGAGCGTGGCGTCGCAGCCCGACTGGAGAGACAAATGGAAGTGGGGGCACACGTTCCGCTTCGAGAGCCGCCGGACAAAATCCTCCGTCACCGCCGTGGGCTCCAGGGACCCCAGATGGAGCCGGACCTCCGGCGCGGCGTCGGCCATGGCCTCCAGCGCGTCGATCAGGCTCTGGCCGTTTTTCAGATCCCGGCCCCAGGCGGCGATCTCGATGCCCGTGACCACGATCTCCCGATAGCCCCGGGCGGCCAGCGCCGCCGCTTCCTCCGCGCAGCGCTCCGCGTTCAGGGAGAGAGGGCGGCCCCGGGCGAAGGGGATAAGACAGTAGGTGCAGAAATTGTCGCAGCCGTCCTGGATCTTCAGATAGGCCCGGGCGTGGCCGGCGTAGGCCCCGGCGGGCAGCTCCTCAAAGGCGTCCCGGCGGAAGGGATCGTCCAGCGACCGCACGGGGAGCGCGGCCCCCGACGCGGCCTCCTCCACGGCCCGGACGAAGCCCGCCCGGTCCCCCGTGCCGAAAAGCACGTCGGCCCCCAGAGCCGCGGCCTCCGCCGGAGCCACCTGGCTCCAGCAGCCGCACAGCCCTGTCAGCGCCCCCGGGTTCTCCCTCTGGAGGCGGCGGATGAGCTGCCGGGCCTTGCGCACCCCTTCGGCGGTGACGGCGCAGGTGTTCACCAGCACCGCGTCCGCCGTCTCTCCCGGCCCGCAGGGCGCGTGGCCGTGGGCGCGGAGCATCTGGTCCATGGCTTCGGACTCGTATTGGTTGACCTTGCAGCCCAAAGTGGCTATAATGTATCGCATATCAACTCACTCCAAAGGATGACGGAAATGGAAGTCTATCTGGACAACGCCGCCACCACCCGGGTCTGTCCCGAGGCGGCGGAGCTGGCATATAAGACGATGACGGAGGAATACGGCAATCCCAGCTCCACCCACGCCAGGGGCCGGGCCGCCCGGCGGCTGGTGGACCGGGCCCGGCGGCAGGTGGCGGCGCCCCTGGGCTGCTCGGAGCGGGAGATCGTGTTCACCTCCGGCGGCACGGAGAGCGACAACTGGGCCATCCGCTCCGCCGCGCTGTCCCAGCGGCGGAAGGGCTGGCACATCCTCTCCTCCCAGGCGGAGCATGACGCGGTCCGCCGCACGCTGGAGGCTCTGGCCCGGGAGGGCTGGGAGGTCACTCTCCTGCCCCCGGACGACCACGGCGCCGTCCGTCCCGAGGACGTCCGGAACGCCCTGCGAAAGGACACCGTCCTGGTGTCGCTGATGACAGTGAACAACGAGACCGGAGCCGTGACCGACATTCCCGCCGTCTCCCGGGCCATCCGGGAGAGCGGGGCCCCCGCCCTGCTCCACACCGACGCGGTGCAGGCCTACGGAAAGCTCCCTCTCTCCGCCCGGGCGCTGGGGGCGGACCTCATCTCCATAAGCGGTCACAAGATCCACGCGCCCAAGGGCGTCGGGGCGCTGTACATCCGGCAGGGGCTGAAGCTGCCGCCCCTGCTCTTCGGCGGCGGCCAGGAGGAGGGCCTGCGCTCCGGCACGGAGCCCGTTCCTCAGATCGCCGCCTTCGGCGAGGCCGCCCGGCTGGCCGCCCTCGCCCTGCCGGAGGCGGGGCCCAGGATGGCCGAGCTGCGGCAGCGGTGCATCGATACGCTCTCCGCCGCCCTCCCGGAGCTGACGGTGCTGGGCGGCGGCGCGCCCCACATCCTCTCCCTCTCCCTGCCGGGCTACCGCAGCGAGGTGATGATGAACTATCTGGAGAGCCGGGAGATCTACGTATCCAAAAGCTCCGCCTGCAAGCGGGGACGCCGGAGCCATGTGCTGGAAAGCATGGGCGTGCCCGACCGGGTCATCGACGGGGCGCTGCGCGTCAGCCTGTCCCGGTACACCACGCCGGAGGAGTGCGATCTCTTCTGCCGGGCTCTGATCCAGGCCCGCAGCGAGCTCCGCCCCTCCCTGTGAACCACTATTGTAAACAAAGGATCCCCCCTCGTCAAGAGCGCCCCGGCACCCGTGCCGGGCGCTCTTTTTGATATTCACTTTTTTGTCATAAATGAATATTCCGTGTCGAAATTTCGGTTATGGAAACCATAAATGCATAGTTTTTGGCCGTTTTTCAGCCCCCCGCCTGTGGGAAACTCTGTTGGGAATGTGCAAAACCTTGATAAATCAAGGCAAACGGCCCTCCTGTAACGAGTTGTAATCGAAATGAATATTCATCGGCTATACACCATAGGATGGAGCGAAGGGAGGCGCGTCCATGCGCAAAATGACCGCTTTGTTTCTGTCTCTCACGCTTCTTTTTCCCCTGCTCACGGCTCCGGCCCGGGCGGAGGAGGGGGACCGGTTTTCTCTCCGCTGCACCTCGGCGGTGCTGATGGAAAAGGAGACCGGCGTCGTCCTCTACGCCAAGAACGAGCATGAACGCCTCCTGCCCGCCAGCGTCACCAAGGTGATGACCCTGCTGCTCATCGCCGAGGCGGTGCGGGACGGGCGGCTCTCGCCCGAGGACGTCGTCACCGCCAGTCCCCGGGCCGCGTCCATGGGCGGCAGCCAGATCTGGCTCAAGGAAGGAGAGCAGATGACCGTGGCGGAGATGGTCAAATGCGTGGCGGTGGCCTCCGCCAACGACTGCGCCGTGGCCCTGGCCGAGCATCTGTGCGGCAGCGAGGCGGCCTTTACCCAGGCCATGAACCGGCGGGCCGGAGAGCTGGGGATGACGGACACCCATTTCACCAACTGCACCGGGCTGTTTGAAAGCCGGGAGCACTACTCCTGCGCCTATGACATCGCCCTCATGTCCCGGGAGCTGCTGCGCCACGATTTCGTCCGGCAGTATACCCGCATCTGGACCGACACCATCCGGGATGGGGCCTTCGGTCTCACCAACACCAACAAGCTGGTACGCTATTATCCCGGCTGTACCGGACTCAAGACCGGCTACACCTCCGCCGCCGGGTACTGCCTGGCCGCCTCGGCGGAACGGAACGGCACCGAGTACATCGCCGTGATCCTTCGGGGCTCCACCAGCCAGGAGCGGTTCGACGCGGCCCGGACGCTGCTGGATTACGGCTTTGCCAATTACGCCCTGCTGGAGGTGCCGGAGGTAGAGCTCCCGGTCCTCCCGGTGGAGATGGGCGAGGCGCCGGGCGTGGGCGTGACCATGGGATCGCTCCCCTCCGTGCTGACGGAGAAGGCCCTGGCCGGGAGCGCCGAGACCCGGACGGAGCTGCCGGACACGGTGGCCGCCCCCGTGGAGGCCGGACAGGAGCTGGGTACGCTGCGCCTGTACGCCAACGGGAAGGAATTGGCCAGCGTGCCCCTGTGCGCGGCAGAGACCGTGGCCCGCCGGAGCGCAGGCCGGATCTGGCTGGGGCTGGTGCGGCTTTTGTGCGGCGCGGAGGAGCCCTCCTCCGCGTAACCGCGCCGCGCCGGCGGAAGTCCCGCCCATCATGGCGCGCGGAACGGGGAGCCAACCGGTTTTGCGGGGACTTTTTTCGCCGGTATTTTTTTCCTGCCGGTTGCGAAACATGGTTTTTGTGATACAATAAGGGTACTTTTTTTACCCGGGAGAGACGCAGAGCATGGAAAGCGCCGGCAGAGAAAAGAGAAAACGGCTCGCACGCCACGTGGAAGCATGGCTTCTGGCCGTGCTTCTCCTCGCCGGTCCCGTGCCGGCGGCGCTGGCCGCCGACGGTGCCGGTGACGAAGCGCCCGCCCGGGACATCAGCTTTGAATGCCGCTTTTCGGTGAAACGGATCCTGTATTCCAAACACTATCTGGACCGGGAGCATTATTTCTCCTCCTTCCTCCCCGCCGGAGAAAAGCTCCGCATCAGCGCCGACGAGCCCATCGGCGCTCTGTACCTGGAGAACGACATTCCCGCCGGGCGCGTCACCGTGGAGACGGAAAACGGCACGGTGGAGACCGACCCGGGGGAATTCCTCCATTTCTGCGTCCAGGGCTTCCGGGGGCAGGAGGTGGCTCTCTCCTTTGAAAACGACGTGTGGCTCAACGATCTGTACGTATTTACCCCCGGCGTTCTGCCGGACTGGGTCCAGATCTGGGAGCCTCCGCTGACCGAGCCGGACGTGCTGATCCTGGCCACCCACCACGACGACGAGCAGCTCTATTTCGGCGGCGCCATGGCCTGGGCCCTGGACCGGGGCGCCAGCGTGCAGGTGGCTCACTTCTGTTACCATCAGGGCCTGATCTACCGGTTCCACGAGGTGCTGGACGGGCTGTGGAACACCGGCGTGCGGAATTATCCCATCCTGGGGGAATACCCGGATACCAGCAACCTGAGCGAGCGGGTCGTGGCGGCGCAGCTGGCCGGACGGGGCTTTACTTTTGACGACATGGTGCTCCGGCAGACGGTCATGTTCCGCCGGGTCAAGCCCCGGGTGGTGCTGACCCACTCTCTCACCGGGGAGTACGGCCACGGGGCCCACGTCCTGTGCCAGAAGGCGGCGCTGGCGGCGGCGGAGCTGTGCGCCGACGCGGATTACGACCCCGCCTCCGCCCTGGAATACGGCCTGTGGGACATCCCCAAGGTCTACGTCCACAACTATGTCCCCGAGGGGGGCGCTCCCGTGCTGCTGGATCTGGACAGCCCGCTGGAGCGCTACGGGGGCCGAACCGCTTACGAGGTGATGACGGAGTCCTATTTCTGCCACAAGTCCCAGAGCACAGACATGTTCTTCACCTGGTGGCTCACCGCTCCGGGCTGCGCCGCCGGGATCGAGAACTACAGCCCCCGGGAGTGGGGGCTCTACCGCACCTCGGTGGGCCCGGACGAGAGCACGGATTCTCTTTTCGACCACGTTCTCATCACCCGGCAGCGGGAGGCTCTGGCCGCCCAGGAGCAGGCCCGACAGGAGCAGCTGGAGAACCGCCGGCGGTTCGTCGCGGATTGCCTTGAGACGCTCATGCCCTTCCTGCCGGAGGCCGCGGGGCGGTATGCGGCGGCGGCTCTGATCGGGGAGTGACGCTCCCGGGCGCGCCCGCAGGAAAAAACCGGCACCCTCCCGACCGTATATCTCCGGGGAAAGCGACCAGACTATCCCCCGGTGGATCTCCTCCGGCGGAGCCGGAGAAGGCTCCGCCTTTGAATAGATAGAGGGACCGCGCAAACGGTCCCTCGCTTCTTTTTCAAAAGCCCCGGGCGTCTGGGTTTTCAGACGCCCGGGGCTTCTCGATACGGCGGCGGGGCCGGTCCGCCGGCCCCGCTTTTTTCAGAATTTCACGCGCTGGGCGATGTAGTCCTTCACCTCGGCGATGGGGATGCGGACCTGCTCCATGCTGTCCCGCTCCCGGATGGTGACGCAGCCGTCGGCAGGGGTCTTTTCGTCGCCTACGGTCTGGAAGTCCACCGTGACGCAGAAGGGGGTGCCGATCTCGTCCTCGCGGCGGTACCGCTTGCCGATGGAGCCGGCGTCGTCGTAATCCACCATGAACTCCTTCTGGAGCTGGTGATAGAGCTCCGTGGCGGGGCCGGAAAGCTTCTTCGACAGGGGCAGCACCGCGCACTTGAAGGGGGCCAGGGCCGGGTGCAGACGGAGCACGGTGCGCACGTCGTTCTTGGCCGCGTCCACGACCTCCTCGTCGTAGGCGTCGCACAGGAAGGCCAGCGTCACCCGCTCCACGCCCAGGGACGGCTCCACCACGTAGGGGATGTATCGCGCGTTGGTGACGGGATCGATGTATTCGAGGTTCTGCCCGGAGGTCTCCTGGTGCCGCGTGAGGTCGTAGTCCGTGCGGTCCGCGATGCCCCAGAGCTCGCCCCAGCCGAAGGGGAAGAGATATTCGAAGTCCGTGGTGGCCCTGCTGTAGAAGGAGAGTTCTTCCTGCGCGTGGTCTCTCAGGCGCAGGCGGTCTTCGTGCATGCCGAGGTCCAGCAGGAACTTGCGGCAATAGTCTTTCCAGTAGGCGAACCATTCCAGGTCCGTGTCCGGCTCGCAGAAGAACTCCAGCTCCATCTGCTCGAACTCGCGGATGCGGAAGATGAAGTTGCCCGGCGTGATCTCGTT
>JAEEGL010310324.1_pt1 | contig 22100 bp, 15 predicted proteins | sample 9134231 | NCBI WGS metagenome assembly JAEEGL01 (sample SAMN16246548, study PRJNA631951) | gut metagenome | biome: gut microbiome; feature: rumen; material: fiber-attached | host: Bos | place: Iran: Karaj | collected 2018-10 | reverse complement strand
TGCTGAGGTCGTTGCTCCACTGCTCGTCCTTGACCAGCACGAATGCTTCGTGGCTGCATTTCAGGCCGTTGATGCCGTCGTCGTAGTTCTCGATGGGGCCGACAACGAAGTCGAGCTTGCTGTCTTTCATGTCCATCCACACCATGTCGCTGTTGAAGTAGTCGTCGGTCTTGAAAGCCTCGCGGCGAGCCTCGAGGTATTTCTTCAGGCCGGGGTTCTCGGCCAGGGCGATGGCTTTCTCGAGGAGGGCGTCGACCTTGGTGAGCTGCTCCTTGTAAGCCTCATGGTAGGGCAGGGCGAAGAGTTTGCCCTCGGAGTCGCGGCGGATGACGCTGTACTCGCTGTTTTTCAGCGGATCTTTCAGGGCGTCGAACTCCTCCTTGGTCATGTCGACGGGGTAGAAGTTGCAGCCGGCGGGACGCTCGCCATAGCCGGGGATGAAGGGTTTCTCGCTGTCGAGGCGGTCCCAGGCGCCGTACTGGATGTTGGCGAAGGCGCGGATGGCGGGGTCGCTGATGGTGTCGAGGCTGGCACGGTTGGCGTTGCCGAAATACTCGTCCCAGTAGATTTCATCCATCACCTTACCGATTTCGATGAAGATTTTCACCAGTTCCTTCTCGTTGGCGGAGAGGTTCTGGATGAGGTCCGACTTCAGTTCGAACTCGGCATACTCGTCCACTTTCTGCTGAATTTCCGATTTTGGTTGGTCCTGTTCGGTTGCCTGTTTGCCTTTGCAGCCGACGGCGGCTAACATTGAAATAGCCATAACAAAGATTGTTAATTTTTTCATTATTAATACGTTTTGGTGATTTTTGTCTGTTGTTTCAAACTACAAAGATACATTTTTTTTGTCATATCAGAAAAAAGTTGTACTTTTGCACCCGATTTTGACAAACGAAATCATCCACGGAAAGGTGCTCGAGTGGTTGAAGAGGCCCGCCTGGAAAGCGAGTAAGCGTTAACAGCGCTTCAGGGGTTCGAATCCCCTCCTTTCCGCCAGAAAAGAAAAAAGGAGACTGATGAGGTCTCCTTTTTCTTATTGTATCTGTGCCGATGCCAGGGCTATCATCTCGGGGTCGCAGTTGAGGATGGCGGCGATGCGGAGGGCCTCGTGGGGCACGTTGTCGCTTTGGTCCTCGGTGAGGGAGTAGTCGATGAAGCGGTTGATGCTCTGCGGTGTGAGCGGTATGTTGTCCATGTCCTCCACGAAGCCTTTCACCCTCAGGCGGCGGCAGGTGCTGCCCAGTTGGCCGTAGTGGGTGGTGATGAGGGTGAAGGAAGGACTCTGTTCGAGAATCTTGATGATGGCCTGCACCAGGGCTTTGCCCTCGACGGGGTTGGTGGTGCGGGCGGGCTCGTCGATGAGCACCAGCAGCTCGCGCTGGCGGCAGTCGGCGAGGATATTGCTGATTTTGATGATTTCGGAGGCGTAGGAGGAGAGGCCGTTCATCTCGTCCTGGTCGTCGCCGATGGAGGTGGCCACGCCCTGTACCAGGTGCACGGTGGCCTCCTCGGCGGGCACATACATACCGCACTGGGCCATCATCTGGGCGGTGCCGATGCTCTTGAGCAGCACGGTCTTGCCGGCCATGTTGGCACCGGTGACGAGGCAGACGCCGGGGCGTATCTCGATGCTGACGGGCTGGTAGCGCATGTGCATCTCTTCGTTGCGCTGCTTGAGGCGCGGGTTGAAGAGGTTTTTGTATCGTGTGACGTCGCCGATGGCGGGACGCACAAGGTTCCACTCGATGGCCAGCTTGGCGCGTGCCAGCAGGCCGTCGGCGTAGGCCATCTGGTTTAGGGTGTTTACAAGGGTGTCGACCCAGGGATAGAGTTCGTCGGAGAGGCGCAGGCAGACCTCGTTCTGGATTTCGGCTTGCTCGGCCAGCAGTTCGCTGATGCGCATGGGGTCGCCGCTGGAGGTCTGCAAGGCGTTGAGCTCGCGGCGCAGGGGTGCCAGGCGGATGTCGTAGCTGTCGTAGATGTAGAAGTTGGCGATGCCGGTATGGTCGGGGTCGAGGATGGCGAAGACTGCGCTACAGTCGGGCATGGGCAGGGTGGGGGTGAGGGCCAGCCCTTCGATGGCCGTGGCAGCCGCCTTCGACGTATAGCAGAGGTTCTTTATCTCGAAGAGTTCCACCTCGTTCAAGGGGGTGTGGCTGGCCAGCGAAGCGAAGGTGCCCGAGAGGTCGTGGAGACACATCAGGCAGTGGCGCAGGTCGATGTAGTAGCGGCGGTTGGGGATGTCGTTGGTGGCGCGGATGGCCTCGGAGAGGCGGTTCCACTCGGTCTCGAGGGCGGCGGGGTCGTTGCAGAACTCGGTGTTGAGCATGCCGCGGCGGCCGGCGGCCGACTGGAGGTCGAGGCTGTCGATGATGTACTGGAATCCGGCGTCGTTCTTTATCAGTTCTTTAATTCTCATTGGTCAATCTTTTTTACGTCGTAGACCGGGGTCTGGAGGGCGTCGCTGAGGGCGTCGCAGGTGCTGCGGCTGTCGAGGAGGAAACCTTGCGGCGACGTGGGGTTGAGGGTGATGGCGATGAGTTTGGAGCGTTGCAGCACCATGAGGCGGTTGCCACGCCGCGTGTATTCGGTGTAGACCTCCGGGGTGACGAATATCTTGGTGAAGTCTCTTGCTATCAGGGTGATGTCCTTGCCTTTGGCGGCGAGGATTTTCAGCAGTCGGTCGCTGATGGCGCCGGCGGCGAAGAGGGTGTGGCCATAGCGCAAGATGTCCTTCTCGCTGCGGTCGATAAGGAAGACCGAGGTGATGCCCAGGTCGTGGATTTTCCCTTCGCTGTCGACGGTCCAGATGCCGCTCTCGATGTTGCCGAGGGTGGAACGCAGGGGTTCCTCCACCTCGTCGAGCATGATGAACTGGTAGAGGTGCTTGGTCTTGGAGATGAGCTGCTTGACGTTGGCCGAGACGGCGGCGCCGGTGGCCAGAATCATGGCTTCGGTGACGGTGGGCGAGGCCAGGCTGAGGCGCGAGAGGGCGCCGTCGACGATGGAGAGGTCGACACCCAGGCCGTCGAACGTTTGTATCTGCCTTTTCAGTACCGCAGTGGTGGCGGCTCCCGAGAGGAGCACCTTGCCCTGGATGAGCACCTCGGCGGTAACCAGCGGACCGAGGGAGGTGCGCTGGCTGTCGACAGCCACGAGCTTGCTCACGGCCTGGCGGATGAGGTAGTGCTTCTCGGAGGTGATGAAATGGGTGCCGCGGAAGAGGGTTATTTCGGATTTGGCGGTGGCGAAGACAGCATCCACCTGCTCGCCGTCGACACCGATAGAGGTTACGCCAACATGGGTGCCTATCTGATTGAGACGGTTGAGAATATAGTTCAGGCAGACGGTCTTGCCGGTGTTTTTCTCGAGTCCCACGATGGAGAGGCTGCGATGGCGTAGTATTTCGGGTATGAAAGGCATGAGTTTACAATGTGGCGGTGGTTTTGTATAGTCGTTGCAGGAGGGCTTTCACGAATAGGAATTGAGTATTGTCAGCTGGCTGCAGATTGTCGCTGACGCAGTCGTAGAAGAAGCTGCCTTCGGGAAGGATGAGGTTGAGGCAGTTCTTGTCGGAGTGCATGGCGAACTGTCGGCGCGAAAGATATTTCTTGCCGAGGATGTTGCGGCTGAAGGGGAATGGCTCTATAGACAAGCGCATCTGTGCCAAGAGGGTGGCGGCGAGGTCGCTCTGACTCATCAGTCGGTCGATGTTTTTGGCCGAGCGCACCGCTCCGCCCATCCAGAGCATGGGGATGCGGGCCACGGCAACATCGGAAGTGGACATACCCTCCTCGAAGGGGATGCCGTGGTCGGGAACAATGATAATCAGCAAACTATCCCACAAGGGGGTGCTCTTGAGGTGGTTGATGAGTGCTCCGATGCAGGAATCGGTGTAGGCGAAGGCATTGCGACGGTAGTCGTCGAGGCGGTGCATGGGAACCTCCCAGGGTTCATGACTGCTGAGGGTCAAGGCGGTGGCGAAGAATGGGCGTTCGCAGGCTATGAGGTCGGGGGTGAGCAGAAAATGGTCGGGAACACCCCAGGCACTGGTGCGCTGCGACGAGGGAAAGGCATCGCCACCTCGGACGGAAGAGAAGCCCGTTTCGGAGAAGTAGAGGCGCATGTTGGTGAAGTCGATATCGCCGCCGTAGGAGATGGAGGTGTGGTAGCCCGCCTCTTTGAGTGACGAGGCTATGGAAGGCAGGTTGCGACAGATGTCGGGGCGTTTCATGAGAGTGGTGGTGGGGAGGCCAAGCCATCCGCTTAGGACGGAGATGAGGCCACGGTCGGTGCGGTAGCTGTTGGCGTAGCAGTTGGAGAAATAAACCCCTTCGCGCATGAAGCGGTGGAGGTTGGGAGCCACGGTGTCGGACCCAACTATGCCTAGGCCGGCACCTTCCCAGATGATGAGCAACACATTGGGACGGTCGGTATTAAGAAGGGTGTCGGTCAGGGTGATGTCGAGGGTGAAGCTGTCGCCCAGCAGGGCATCGACTTGCTCGTCGGGCAGGGTATCGAATTCTTTGGAGAGGTCCTGTACCTTGAAGAGCGAGTGAAAGATGTTGAAGGCGGGGTTGAGGGCGGCATGGTTGCAGAAGGGATGCTGCGAGAAGTAGGCGTAGGAGGGGTTGGCGGTAGATTCGGAGAGGCCGCCGCGCATGCCGAGGAAGATAAGTGCCGCCAGAGGCAGCATGAGCGCAGACCACCAGCGTGACTGTAGGGTGAGTTGTTTCGGTGTCACCCATCGTAACAACACTACATAGCCTATGGCGATGGCTGCCACAATGAAGAATGCCAAGAGGGTAGCCCAGAGAGGCAGACTGGCGAGCATGTCCTTGGGTTTGGTAGCGTAGATGAGGTCGTTAGCATCGAGCTTGGCACCCCAGAAGCTATAGAGGATGGTGTCGGCAACAAAGATGAGCGACAGAAGGAGGGCTACCAGAATGTAGTAGGGCATCAGCACTTTGCGCAGAGGGAACTGCTTGAAGAAAAAGTTGATGAGGATGACCAGTGTGGGGAAGATGATGAGGTAGCACGCGGTGGCAATATCGAGTCGCAGGCCGTGCCAGAGAGAGGCGAGACAAGAGAGGAAAGGGGCTCCGTCGGCCATGCCCATGTTGTAGAGCATGAAGAGCACTTTCTGTGTGACGAAAATCAGCAACAGGAGTGCGAAGAGGCGTAGGAGGGTGCGTAGACGCATTCTAATCAGTTGTTATTCAGCGTGCTGTGGGGGGGGTAACGGGAGCGTCTAACTTGCAGTAAATGGAGTTGTTGGAGAGGAATTCGGGCACGATGGCTTTCATCTTGCCCACAATCTTCATGTCGTCCATAGTCTCGAGGATGGTCCACAGCTCGTTGTACTCGCGGTCGATGGCATCGAGGGCGTAGCGGCGCACCTGGGCACGCATAATCTTGGGGTGGTAGGTGGGGATGGTGTTCTCCTTGGTGGCGAGGAGCTCCTCGTAGAGTTTTTCGCCGGGACGGAGACCAATCTCCTTGATTTCGATGTCACGGAGGCCTGAGAGCTGTATCATCTTGCGGGCCATGTCGTAAATCTTGACGGGCTTGCCCATGTCGAAGACGAAGATGTCGCCACCCTCGCCCATGGCACCGGCCTCGAGCACGAGGTTGCATGCCTCGGGGATGGTCATGAAGTAGCGGATGATGTCTTTATGCGTCACCGTGAGGGGACCTCCCGCGGCCAGCTGCTTCTTGAAGAGCGGGATGACGGAGCCGTTGGATCCCCGGACGTGGCCAAAGCGGGGGGTGCCGAAGTGGGTGGTCTCGGTGGAGCGGCTCTGGATGTAAATCTCGGCCATACGCTTGGTGGCACCCATGACGTTGGTGGGATTGACGGCTTTGTCGGTGGAAATCATAACGAACTTCTGCACGCCGTATTTGATGGCGAGGTCGGCCAGGTTGCGGGTACCGAAGACGTTAATATAGACGGCCTCGTAGGGGTTTTCCTCCATGAAGGGCACGTGTTTGTAGGCAGCGGCGTGGTAGACGAGGTTGGGATGGTAGAGTTCGAAGACCTCTTCCATGCGCTGGCGGTCCTTGACGTTGGCAATGACGAACTCCATGCGGCCGAGGTGTTCCTTATAGGTGTTTTTCAGTTCGAACTGGAGGTCGTACATAGGACTTTCGGCCTGGTCGAGCAGGATGACCTTCTTGGGCTGGTACTGCATCAGCTGGCGGCAAATCTCGGAGCCGATGGAGCCAGCTGCACCGGTGACAAGGATAACCTTGTCGACCACCTCGCGGACGATGTTGACATTGTCCATGCGGATGGGTTCGCGCTCGAGCAGGTCCTCAATCTTGATGTCCTGAATCTGGTTGGCGGTGAAGGAGCCGTTGAGCCAGGTGCTGACGTGGGGGACGGCCTTGACGGTGAGTCCGAGGTCGAGGGCACGGTTGGTGATGGCCTGTTTGTGGAGCGTGCGGATGGTAGGGATGGCAATGATGATTTGGGAGACTTTCTTGCTCTGCACAAACTTGGGATTCAACACCGAGCGGACGCGCATAACGGGCACGCCGTTGAGAGCCTGATTGACCTTCGACATGTCGTCGTCGATGAAGGCCACCACTTTATACTCGAAGTTACTTTCCTGCTTCAGGGCGTTGTAGGCAATCATTCCTGCGGCACCGGCACCATAGATGATGACATTGGTGGAGGGACGACGGCGACGGAAGAACTCGTTGTAAATCTGCTGCATGACTAAGCGCGAGATAATCATCAGCATGCCGAGAATGAGATACAGCGTCAGTGACTCGCGGTAGGAGAGCAGATAGTAAGATCTGATGATGGGGGGATTGAACTGGTTGTTCACAATGTTGACCAGCCAGCAGAGAGCCAAAGGAATGATTGTGGAAAAGACGATTTTGTAGATGTCCGTCATTCCCGCATGACGAATGATGCCACGGAACGAGCCCGAAACCAAAAAGAAGATAATTGTCAGCATCGCCGACCAGATGAACTTCACCAGCACGCCACGAGTGGCAACATCGAAGATGCCGACGGTGCGGAAAGCCTCCATCAATACGAAAGCCGCTACAAACAATACCACATCCATTATCAGGATGTAGGTCTGAGGGATGGTGGAGTGTCTGTATTTCTTAACGAGCCAAAAAGATAGTTTTCTAAACATAGGCTATATCTTTTTTGTTATTATCTTGAGTGATTATATTAGCGAAGCAATGTGCTCTATTTCTTCATCGGTCATGTAGGGGTGCATGGGCAAAGAGAGGACGGTCTCGGTCAGCCGTTTGGCAACGGGACAGGGCTTCTGTCCAAGGTGGGAGAAGGCTGTTTGCTGGCTCATGGTGCGGGGGTAGTAGACCATGGAGGGGATGCCGGCGGCTTTGAGGCGGCCCTGTATCTCATCTCGGTTGTCGGCCTGTATGGTGTATTGTGCCCAGGAAGAGGTGCACCGTCCCATTTCGAAGGGGACGCTAGGTGTTTTTATTTTGCCTTGTAGTAGTTGGTTGTATTTTTCTGCTACGCGGTTCACTGCGGTCAACTCCTCGTCAAAGTGACGAAGTTTCACTTGAAGCACTGCTGCTTGAAGTGTGTCGAGGCGAGAGTTGAGGCCAAGACGGACGTTGTCATATTTGTCTGTGCCTTTGCCATGTACACGCAGTGAACGCAACATGGCGGCATAGTCGTCGTTGTTGGTGAACAGGGCACCACCGTCTCCATAACAGCCAAGGGGTTTGGCCGGGAAAAACGAGGTGGTGCTGATGTTGCCAAAAGAGCAGTTCTTCCGACCGTCATATAGAAAGCCGCCAAATCCTTGTGCTCCATCCTCGACAAGTAACAATCCATACATTTCACAGACCTCTTGAAGATGGTCATAGTCGGCTGGCCGTCCAAAAAGGTCTACGGCAATTACCGCTTTCAGAGCAAGCTTTTTGTTCTGGTTATTGTGAATTTTATCACACAGGTCTTTGTCATCAATGTTGAACGTATGCGTGTCTGCGTCGACAAATATCGGCGTGGCTCCTACCATGGCCACAGCCTCGGCGGTGGCGAAGAAGGTAAAATCGGGGACGAAGACAGCATCGCCAGGACCGATACCGAGGGCCATTAGTGCCAGCCGCAACGCGTCGGTACCATTGGCACAGGTGATGCAATGCTTCACTCCCACATAGTCGGCCAGCTGTTGCTCCAGCTCGGCCACATGAGGCCCCATGATATAAGCACCGCTACGGGCGGCTCCCAGCAGGGCTTCGTCCATCTCGGCGCGCATGGCCTCGTATTGTCTATGTAGGTCTCGGAACTGCATCTCAATCTTCAGTTTTTCCTATTATTTTTGCCGGAACTCCAGCCACTATTGCATTGTCGGGCACGTCTTTTGTCACCACGGCACCGGCGGCCACCAGGGCGCGACGGCCGATGGTGTGTCCGCAGACGATGGTGCAGTTGGCTCCCAGAGAGGCTCCTTCGCGGACCAGCGTGCGGGCGTAATTGCCATGCACCGACTTGTCGGCACGAGGCATCAGTACGTTGGTGAAGACGCAACTGGGCCCGAGAAACACATTGTCTTCAATCTCCACGCCTTCGTAGACCGACACGTTGTTCTGGATACGGACACCGTTGCCAATCTTGACATTGGGACCGATGTTGACATTCTGCCCCAGTGAGCAGTTTTCTCCCAGGGTGGCGCCGCTCTGGATATGGCAGAAATGCCACACCTTGGTACCTTTGCCCAGGGTTACGCCGTCGTCGACGTAGGAACTCTCGTGTATGAACGCGTCGTTTACCATCCGAATGGGTGTTTTGTTAATGGGAATTTAGCCATGGGGTGGTAGTCGCCGGTGAGGCCGACGGGCATGGCGTTTCGGATTTCATAGACCGTCTGGATGCACTCTCGCGCTTCGGAGATATGAAAGCCACGTCCGGCTAGGATCTCCTCGTAGCTGCGTGTGTGGAGGTCGGTGAAGCCTTGGCTGAACTCAAAATTCTCGCCACCGACGGTAATGGAACGATAACTGTTGGTGACTCCCTCGGGGAGATGTTCTCCGTTGATGCTGAGGAAATAGCGCACACGTGCTTGTTTCAGCTCCAAATAACCTGCCACGCGGTCGTGACTGGCCACATGCACCACGCTCTTCTGCACCGGTCCGAAGACCCATTGCAGCATGTCGTAGAAATGGACACCGATATTGGTGGCCACGCCGCCGCTTTTTTGGAGGTTGCCTTTCCAGGAGGCGTAGTACCAGTAGCCGCGGGGTGTGATATAGGTGAGGTCGACATCGTAGACCTTGTCCTTGGGACCGTTCTCGATTTTCTTCTTCAACTCGATGACCGATGGATGGAGTCGGAGCTGGAAAATGGTGTAGGCTTTGTGCCCGGTCTCTTTCTCAATTTGCTCCAGGGCATCGATATTCCACGGGCTTAACACCACGGGTTTCTCGCAGATGACATCGCATCCGAGGCGCAGGCCATAGCGTGTATGCGCATCGTGAAGGTAGTTGGGCGAACAAACGGAGAGGTAGTCGATATGGCCACCCGAGGCTTTGACAAAGTTATTGTGGCGGTCGAAGAGTTCCTGCTCGGTGAAGAAAGAAGCATGTGGGAAGTAACTATCGATAATGCCGACAGAATCGCTCTTGTCATAGGCCGAAATGAGCTCGTTGCCGGTCTCCTTGATGGCCTTCAGATGACGTGGAGCGATATAACCGCCTACTCCTATGAGTGCAAAGTTTTTCATTTCTTGTTGATGTTGTTCAAGCAGACGGCAAGGCTGTCGGTCCAATAGGGGACTGTGCGATGGAATGTCTGTTTGTATTTGGTTTTGTCGAGTACTGAATAGGCAGGACGTTTGACGGGGCTGGGGAATTCGTTGCTGTGGCAGGGCATGATGTTGCAGTCGTGATGTCCGCTCTGGCGTGCTATCTCTTTTGTGAAATCGAACCAACTGCATACGCCCTCGTCGCTGAAATGATAGATTCCCTGATTCTTGCTGTATGACCCCTCCTCGATAATGGCGAAGATGGCACGTGCCAGGTCACCGGCATAGGTGGGGGTCCCCACCTGGTCGAATACCACTTTGAGTTCGGGTTTGGAGGCAGTGAGGTTCAGCATGGTCAGCACGAAGTTCTTCCCATATTCACTATATAACCACGCGGTGCGGAAAATCAGATGCTTGCAGCCAGAGGCGGCCTGTTCTCCGGCCAGCTTGGTACGTCCATAAGCTCCTGTGGGATTACTGGGCTCGTCCTCGCGGCAGGGCGTGTTGTTCTTGTTGCCTCCGAAAACATAGTCGGTGGAAACGTGAATCAGCGTGCCGTCCATTTTCTTCATGGCTTCGGCCAGATGACCCACCGCTTCCGCATTGATGCGCATGGCGATGGACTCTTCGCTCTCGGCACGGTCCACATTGGTGTAGGCGGCGCAGTTGACGATGAGTTGAATATTATTGTCGGTCACAAAAGAGAGCACCGCTTCGCGGGAGGTGATATCCAACTCGGCCACATCGGTGAAGAACCATGTGTGCTTCGAACCAGGCGCCAGCAATCGCATGTGTGTGCCTAGTTGTCCGTTCGAGCCTGTGACCAATATATTCATTATTTAGAAGGGAGTTACAAATTCGTTGAACTTGGGATGATGACTGTCTTTCTCGGAGAGGATGACATCTTCTTTCGATAGGCGCCAGTCGATGGCCAGTGTGGGGTCGTCCCATGCGATGGCTCCTTCCGACTCGGGATGATAGTATTCATCGCACTTGTATTGGAACACCACCTCGTCGCTCAACACTGCAAAGCCGTGGGCGATGCCTTTGGGGAGGAACAGCTGGCGGTGGTTTTCTCCGCCGAGTTCCACGGCGACATGGTGTCCATAGGTGGGTGAGTTGCGGCGGATGTCGACGGCAACGTCGAGCACCTTACCATACACCACTCTCACCAGTTTGGCCTGGGCATAGGGCGGTTTCTGAAAATGAAGGCCACGAACCACTCCATAGCGCGATTTCGATTCGTTGTCTTGGATAAAAGAATCGGTTATACCTGTCTGACTGAGGAAGTCTCTCTCGCTGAAGCTCTCGAAGAAGTATCCTCGGGCATCGCCGAAGATACGTGGCTCGATAATCTTTACATCCTGTATGTCGGTGTTAATAACGTTCATTATTAGTCTATTCATAAGTATGGGCAACAGCTGTTTGCTTACGCCCTTAGTAATAGGATAAAGGCGGGTGCCGGAGCCTCCCGCCAATACAATACCTTTCTTTCAGTATCTGTTTGTGGTTTATTTATCCTTGGATGCGTCGCTATCTTCGCCGTAACCATAGCCATAACCGTAGCCATAGCCGTATCCGTAACCATAGCCGTAACCGTAGCCATAACCGTAACCGTAGCCATAACCGTAGCCATAGCCACCGTAACGTTTCTTAAGCAGCGGCACGTCGGTGAGGATGACAGCCATGTTCTTGAAGCGGCCCTTGTCGGCCATCTCCTGGATGAAGGGGAGCGAACTCTTGTTGAGGTAACCCACACGCATGATGTAAGCCGTCAGGTCGGCCACTCGGTTGATGACCGACGAGTCGGCCACAATCTGTGCAGGCGTGGAGTCGAAGATGATATAGTCGTAGTTTTGGCGCAGGTAGACCACCAGTCGGTCGAGCTTCTCACCCATCAGCAACTGGGTGGCGTTAGGCGGCGTCTTCTCGCAGACGATATAGTCGAGATGGTCGGAGGTCTCGCTGTGCATGATGTATTTCTCAAAATTGTCATCCTGGTCCAACAGGTAGTGAATCAAGCCCACACGGTTGTGACGGTCGATGGTCTTCGAGAGGCTGCGCTTACGAAGGTCGAAGTCGACCAAGATGGTCTTCTTGCCCACATAAGCCAGAGAAAGTGCTAAGTTCAAAGCCGTGTACGACTTACCTTCGCCAGGCACGGTCGACACCGTCTGAATCACCTTGTCGCCATCCTTCATGAAGAACGGGATATTCGAATGTAGCAAGCGGAATGCCTCGGTAACCACATCGGTACCGTTGGCGGTGACGATAATCTCGTCGTTGACGCGTGCAGCGGGTTTCTGCGGTATCTCACCAAGAATGGGCAGTGAAGTGTTACGTTCGACATCGACTTTGGAGCGAAGTTTCGTGTCGAAGAAGCTGATGGCGAACATGATGGCTGCTGGAAGGGCAAGACCGAGCACCAGGGCTATCAGGGCGTACATCATCAGACTCGGACCAGCCAGTTTTACGATGGCGGGTTCCACCACCTTGGCGTTTGCCACAGTGACAGCCAGGTTCATGGCGGTCTCCTCGCGCTTGCTTAAGAGGTAGAGGTACAGTTCCTCTTTAATCTTCTGCTGACGGGTAACCTCGGTGACGGCCTTGGTCTGCGTAGGCATGGCAGCAATCTGGCCACGGGCTTTGGCCTCCTGGCCACGGGCGTCTTGCAGGCGCACGCGCGTAGCATTAATAAGGTTGCTGATGGAGGAGTTGATTGCGCTCAATTCGTCGTCCATCTGACGTTTGAGGCCTTGCACTTCGGGGTTGTTGGGGCCAGCAGTGGTTTTCAGTCTCTTGTAGCGGGACACGAGGTTGTTGTACGAACCAATCATACCCTGGATGCCCACATCGCTGATACCCACGTTGGCAGGAATGAGTTCTTCCTTGTTGACAGGGTCGGAGACATAGTTCTTGATGTAGCTGATGAGGGTCATCTCGGTCTCGAGGCGAACCACCTCTTCCGAGTAACGCTGACCAGTCTGTAGCAGCTGGCTGGCGGCACCCTGGAGTTCGGGCAGCTGCGATCCACGCTTGATGTTCTCCACCTGGGCGTCGACCACATCCAGTTCGCCCGAAATAAGAGCGATACGCTCGGAAATGAACTGGTTGGTCTTCTGGGCTACTTTGTTCTTGTCCTCGACGGCATCGTCGTTATAAACGGCAATCAGGGTGTCGACAATCTGGTTGGCACGTTCACTGTTACGGTCATTAAAGGTAAGGGAAACGATGGAAGCCATCTTGTCCACGCGGCTCACGGAGAGAGACTTCAGCATGCCGCGAGCCATGACCATCGAGGGTATGACACTCATGTGGAGGGTCACATTGTCAAAGCTCTTGTTGTAGAACTGAGTCTTTTCGATGGTGAACGAGAGGGTGTCGTCGAACTTCACCGGCTGGCTGTAGTAAGCCTCGGCGGAAACCTCATGACCGAATTTGCTGGCTTTGAATTCGTATTTGTTGTTTTCTTTCGGTTTTACTTTGATATTAAATGATGCGTCACGATTCTCTTGCTCGATGTCGTGGATGACGAGCTCCAAGGGGGCATTGTTGAAATAAGACACCTTGTTGAACAGGTCGTTGCGAGAGCAGGTGTAGTTGAGGTGCAGACGGTTCACCACCTGGTTCATCAACCACGATGACTTGAGCATGTAGATTTCATTCTCGAGCGAGAGGTTGGTGTTGTCCATGCCCATGTTGCTCAGAATCTGGTCCATGTTTCTCGACTGACGGATGGTGTTGTTGTCGTTGTCGCGCACCAAAATGGTGCCCGAGGCGGTGTAGGTCTTGGGTTGCGACTTGTAGTAGAATCCGGCAATAACCATGCAGACCACCACCGAGATGACAAACCACCACCAGTTGTTCAGCACCATGAAGATTAAGTCGCGGATCGAGAACGATTGCTCGTTCTCGCTTTCTCCGCCAGCATTGTTCTGAAGCTGTTTGTTATTAACTTTTTCCATCTTTTATGTTATGATTTCTTGATTAACAATTAGGTTCTGCTGCTGTAGTATTTGGACAGGATGTAGTAGTAGAAGACCGAGGCCAACACCGACACGATAGACACTGCACTCGAGATGTAGGTCATGGTCATCGGGTCGCGTTCGGCAGTCTTCTTCTTCTTCACGTTGGGCTCCACATACACCACGTCGTTCTGGTGCAGGTAGTAGTAGGGCGATTCGAAGACATCTCTCGAGGTGAGGTCAATCTCACCGATGGTGCGGGTGCCGTTCTCTTCACGCACAACAGTTACATTGGTACGCTGGCCATAGATGGTCAGGTCGCCAACCATACTCAATGCCTCGAAGATGGTCATGCGTTCGCCCGTGGCCTCAATCTGGCCGGGACGCATCACCTCGCCAAGCACGCTGACCTTGAAGTTCATCAGCTTCACCGTCACCACGGCATCGAGGATATGACCCTCGCTTACAAGGCGGCGCTCAATCTCGGAGGCCAACTGTGCATGGGTCTTTCCAACCACGTTGATGCGACCCAGGACGGGGAAAATGATGTCGCCATCATTATTCACCAAATAGCCGGTGACAGCCGAGGAACCGGGGTTCATCACCACGCCGGCATCAACGGCTATCTTGTTGGTCTCTTGGTTGAAACGCACTGTGGCCTCAGGGGCACGGCTCTCAACGTAGATGTACAACAGGTCGTTGGTCTGGATGCCTTTCGAGAATTGGCCACTCTGTTCCATCTCATAGTCGCGGGGGGCGTCTTTGAAGTAGGCCAGCTCCATCGGCGTGCTGCACGATGCAAACAGCAGCATGCCCATTGCGGCAGCAAGCAAGGATAGTTTTGTCTGTTTTTTTATCATAATTATATATATTTTTCCTCTTTGTGTGTTCAAAATCAACCTTATGCGTATTTCTCGCGCAAGGATACGTAATTGCAAATATACATTTTTTTTTAATTTTGTAAAAATTTTTATTCTCATGCCCCAAAATGAGAAAAAGCAAAACTTTCGTACAGGTGCCGTCAACTTTCCTAATAAAAGTTAAAAACAGCGTATTAATACCTTATCATCACTCTATCATCTCCCACTATGGTAGGAGTTGGTAAGGAGTTGGTAGGTCTTTGGTAGGGATAAAGTACGGGTTTGGGGCTAAGGGAAAACCTGTCCGATGGCAAAAAAATGTGTCTTCGACAGGGGGGAAATGTATCTGTGGCAAAAAAAAATGTATCTTTGCACGCCGAAAACATATATGGTGAATACCGATGAAGAAGTCTTTGCTACTGATTCTGACTGCATTGATGCTGACGGGCGGCGCCGAAGCCCAGCGGCAACGCGACTGTTTGGCCGACCTCAATGTGCAATGCTACCTTAATATGGCTGTCGGCCCTGACGGTTCCATCTGGATGGGAACAGTCTGTGGTTACCTCTACCGAGCCAATGATATACACTCGCCCTGGCGTACCATGGTCCACCCGCCGGAGAACAGCTGGCACGGCATTACGATTGAGGGTGTGGTTCCCTTCAACCGAGATGTGGCGGTGGCCGTTGGCTATCGTCTGGACAACAGTGTGTTGAGGGTGTCGGGAACACTGTGGAACGACACGGTGCCTGCCGGAGGCTCTCGTCAATGGGAGTGGTTCCACCCCACGTGGCGAGGCGAGGGAGGACGCATGTGGGCGGGCTCGCAAGACGGCCTGCTGACTTTCAGCGCCGACAGCGGACGCACATTCACTGCGCTGAGAGACACCGCTTTCGAGCGCAAGATGGGCGTGGACGACATCTATATGATTACCGCCGACAGCGGTTGGATTTCCTGCGGCGGAAATCGCATCTACTCCACTTCCGACAATTGGCGCACCTACCACCGCTGGCCCACACCGTTGGACCAGAATCTCTACACCGTCACCGACCCTCACGACCAATACTGGGTGAACCGGGTCCGCACATGGAAGGGTTACCTTATTGTCGACGAGGCTGATATGAGTTTCTACTCGCCATTGAGCGACACCCTGCACTGGCAGCATACGCCCCAGCCTTTCAACAATTTCATGGTCGACACTGTTGCCGATGTGCTGTGGGCGTTGGACGATAGTGGCTATGTGGTGCGCTACGAGGATATTGATCGTTGTCAGCGCTATTCGCTCAGGGTTCCCCATCAACGGGGCCATGCACGGATTGCGGATGTGTTCGACGGCAAGTCCTACTGGCTCGCCGCCATCGGTGTGGTGGCTCTCAGTGCCGACGGTCGGATGGATACCTGTCCGTTCCTCACAGACGAGCACCCGATAGAGGAGCCCAAGTACACTCTCGGCCACGGCCCGCGGCTATGGGGTACCGATGGCAAGAGCGTTTTTGTTCTTGATGCCGACGGGTGGTACCGAGTGTGCTGTCCCGGCCAGGTGCGAAACCTGACGCCCGACCCCGACCGCGAAGACCGTGTGCTCTTCATCGGCCGGGAGAACGCGGTCTTCAGTGTCGACACCGCCGGGCGAGTGGACCCTTACACCTACCGCCAGCCACTCGAGGCCTTTGTCAAGGAGGGTATTGGCAGCTTGGAAATCGAAATTTTAGAATCGGGATGCTACTATCAGGATAACAATGTTGTTCGATATGCCCGGCGGGGAGAGCGTCTTGTGGAGACCTACAACAGCGTGGATACCAACTGGTTCACAATTCTCTATCAATCCGTGGACAAAATCGAGCAGGCGCTGATGACCCTTGGTGAGCGCTACAATGACCTCCCCATACCACAGGATTTCGGATTGGAGGACAGCACGATGGATCTCCACGAAGCCTTTGCGTCGACAGGTTGGTCGTCCACCTCGAGAGTGGGCTATCGCATCACTATCGTCAATCAGGCGGGCGACACGCTGTGGGCCACAGGGTCGTCTTCCCGGTGCTATGAACTCTCGGGAGGAGTTCGTTTCCCGTGGCTGCTGCCCATGGAAGTGATGTGGCGCGGAGCCTCTTTCGTTACTTACCAGCCGGTGCTGTGGCAGGCATTGAAACCCATGATGCCCGACGGCATGAGGTTGAAGGAGAATCTGGACAACAGCACGTTGCATCCCATCTATAAGATGCAGAGCGGCGACCTGATATTTGTAAGTGCTGGCTATACCGACATGGACGACGCCATACAGCAGAGCACCGGGAAATATACCCATGTGGCGATTCTCGAGGTGGAGAGGAGCGACAATTTCCGGGGAGGCCAGACGGCGTGGGTCATCGAGGCCAGGCCGGAGGAGGGGGTGGTGCGCACGCCGTGGCCCCAATGGTTCGACAAATATCACGCGGCTTTCTACCGCCTCAATATTCCCTTCGACACTGCTGCCGTTATCGAGCGAGCCAAAAGCTTTGTGGGGAAAGAATATGACGACGCTTTCCTGCCTGATAACGACAAGTACTACTGCTCGGAACTTGTCTACGAATGTTACCTTGATTCCGCCGGCAACCACCTGTTTGAGAACAAACCCATGAACTGGCGCGACAAGAAAGGCAAGTTGCCTAAATACTGGAAGAAACATTTCAAGAAACTCGGCATCCCGGTGCCTGAAGGGGTTCTCGGCACCAACCCCACCGACCTCTCACGGTCGCCGCTGCTGAAGAAACAGCAATAAAAAAGGCCCGCGCGAAGCGCGGGCCTTGGTGTTACTGGTTTTCGTACTGCTGTACCTCGTCGTGGAAAAACTCCAGCTGGATGCCGGCCTGGCGGAACAGTTCCTCGCTCTCGGCACCGGCATGGTATTTGCGTTCGCACACCACGCGTTTGATGCCACAGTTGATAATCAGCATGGCGCAGGTGCGGCATGGAGTCATGCGGCAGTAGAGCGTGGCGCCGTCGAGGGCTATGCCGCGACGGGCGGCCTGGCAGATGGCGTTCTGCTCGGCATGCACGGTGCGCACACAGTGGGTCGAGATGTGGCCGTCGGCATCAATGGTCTGGCGGAAGAGGTGTCCCACTTCGTCGCAGTGTGGCAGGCCGCTGGGCGAACCCACATAGCCGGTGACTAGCAGCTGGCGGTCTTTCACGATGACGCAGCCCGAGCGGCCGCGGTCGCAGGTGGCGCGACGGCTGGCGGCATTGGCCAGGTCCATGAAATATTCGTCCCACGAAGGACGCTTGTAGGTAATCTGTTGCAGCACCTCCTCGACCTGCTTGTGCAGTTCCTCGAAGCTGCCGCCGTTGTCGAAACGGAAGTCGGCCTCGCGGATGCAGACACCGAGGTTCTGCTTGTTGGGGTCGGTGTTGTCCATCTCGCGCTGCTCGTTGGCGATGAAGGTTTCGTAGCTCACGTGGTCGGTCTCGCTTCCGCGCAGCACAGCGCGCTCGTAGCGTACCTTGGGATCGGCGTCGACGGCAAAGAGGTAGAAATTGGGCTTGCCACGCAAGGCTGCCACCTCGCCGGGAGTGCGCACGCTCTCGATGATGCAGTTGCAACCCGAGGCAACGGCCTTTTCGTAGAGCTGCTCCACTATCCACGACGGCGTGTGCTTGGCGCGCAGGTCGTTGCCCACCAGTGTCATGGTGTCTCGGTTCACCTCCAAGCCACGTTTCTTAATCTCCTCGGTGATAAACGCCCGCACACTGTAATGAACGAACCCCTTGTTCTGTACCAGATAGTCGACGATGGTGCCCTTGCCGGCACCCAGCGTCCCAGTGATGCCTATGGTAATCATTAAGGTTTAAAGTTTAAGGTTTAAGGGTGGTATTCAGCACTTGTATTTGTACTCGAGCTTTTCCAGGTCTTGGTTGGCCTTGACGATTTTCTGTTTGAGGCCAGCTTTGTAGGCGACGAGTTTCTTCATGAGGGTTTCGTCGCCGAGGGCGAGCATCTGCATGGCGAGGATGGCGGCGTTCTGTGCACCGTTGATGGCCACCGTTGCCACGGGGATTCCCGGAGGCATTTGGAGGATGGCCAAGGTGGCGTCGAGGCCCTCGAGGCACGAGCCTTTGATGGGTACACCGATGACGGGCAGCGGTGTATCGGCGGCGATGACACCCGGCAGGGCGGCAGCCATGCCGGCACCGGCAATGATGACTTTGATGCCACGACCGGCGGCACTGCGGGCGAACTCACTCACCTCAGCGGGTGTGCGGTGGGCGGAGAGGGCGTTGACCTCGAAGGGTATCTCCATCTCCTCGAAGAACTGGCAGGCTTTCTCCATGACCGGCAGGTCGGAGGTTGAGCCCATGATGATGCTGACGATAGGTTTCATGGTGTTGATTTTTCTTCAGTAACGAAGTTTTTGCAATATTATTGTATGGTTTATAGTTTGCGTAGCCATTTTGAACGGCTGATGCCTGTCGGGCTGGTGCCAGGAATGCCTTCGGGCACCGGGATGCCGAGTTCCTTGAAATGTTTCTTCCAGTATTTGGGGAGTTTGCCGTCGGCGTCGCGCCAGTTCATGGGTTTTGATTCAAAGAGGTCGCCGAAGGCGGTTTGGATGAGTTCGGAGCAGTAGTAGGCGTCGTTGTCGGGGAGGAAGGCGTTGTCGTAGGGTTTTCCAAGGAGGTTCTTGGCGCGGTCGATGACGGCGGCGGTGTCGAAGGGGATGTTGAGGCGGTAGGTGTCGTAATCCCAGGAGTGGCGCCATTCGTGCCATGGGGTGCGGACGACGCCTTTCGAGGGAGTGGCCTCGATGACCCAGGCCGCCGTTCCGCCGGGATATTTCGGATTGTGCTCCAGCTCCAGGAGGGCCACATGGGTGTATTTTCCGGTGCTCTCCTTGATGGCTTGGCCCATGTCGGAATCATAGTGGTTGGCGAGCACGAACATTAGGTCGCCGGTCTTGGGGCTGTAGCGAGGGTGCAGGGTGCGGTTGTCAAGGTAATGGCGCATCATCATGCTGTCGGGCATCATGGGACGCAGGGCCTGCCAGAGCGCTGGCTGGTAGGTCTCGAAGATGGCTTTGCGCCAGCCTATGTTCATGGGAAGCAGCCAGGGAAAGCGGGTGTCGTGGATTAGCACATCGGAGGCTCCAAAGGCCGTGAGGGTGTCGCCGGCCTGGTTGATGATGGTGACGGTGTAGCCTATGCTTGCGGACGAGGACCAGCCGCCGGGCTCCCATATTTCGTGGAGGTCCAAGGTGCTGTCCTCCAGCCCGAAATCTTTGGGGGTGGGGAAGAGGTTGTAGCGTGCTCCGACGTCGAGCAGTGCCTGCTCAATGGCGGCTACGGGGTGGGAGCGCGTGGGGTGGAGGTCGCTGTCGACGTTGTTGAAGGTCTCTTCCAGATGGTCGCCACGCCGCGTGTAGCGGATGAGGTGTTCGTCGTGATGGTAGTCGCTGGAGGAGTAGGTCTTGATTTCCAGGCTGTGGAGTCCTTCTTTGACGAAGTCGCCGAGAGGTTGGCGGTAGGTGTAGGGTGCTACGCGGCCGGCGGTGTCGACGCTGAAGATGTGGTTCTCCTCGTCTAGGAAGATGACGCGGTCCTCGCGGTCGGGGTCGGGCGAGAGTGATTTGACCCATTCGGAGCGGCAGACGCGGTACCACCCTTGGGCGTCAAGGAGATAGATGCTCACACCGTCGCTGCCCCAAAGGCGTGTGCCGTGGGCGAGGGTGTGATGGGGTTCCTCGATGGGACGCTCGTCGGTGAGGAAGGCGCAGGTGTCCATGTGGCCGTCGGCGGAGATGGCCACCACGCCGATGTCGGTGAGCCAGTAGGCTTTGCCGTCGTGGATGCCGGCAATCTGAAGTTTGTCGCGCGCTTGCCGCTGTACCTTGAGGGGATAGCGCTGCCAGCGGTCGAAGTCCTCGAAACGCACCACATAGCCGCTGTCGTCGAGTGCCCACAGCACTTCGGTGGCGGTGTCGACCTCGAAGTCGGTGATGGGTTGCGGAGTGTGCTGCCAGCGGAGGGTGTCGCCCAGTGGGGTGTAGAACGACATAAATGCTTCGTCAACAATGAGGTATCCTTTCCAGGTGCGGACGCGGTTGACCCAGTATTGGTCGTGGGGGTCGGTGACGAAGTAGAGTTTCTGGTCGAGGGGTGTGGGCCAACGGCGGACGGTGCGCCAGTTGTCAGAGGTAGTGTATATGCGGTTGCCGTGACCGGCAATCCAGCCGCTGTCGGCGGTGAGCATGTAGATGTCGTCGATGCCTTGTTTTCGTTCGAAAGCGGTGTCTCTCAGTGCGATGAAGGTGCGTCCGCTGTCGGCGCTGAAGGTCAGCAGGCCGTCCTGCGAGCCTGCCCACACATGTCCCTCTTTGTCGCACCAGGCGGGGTGGAACCATTCCCCTCCGGGGCGCTTGCTTCCGGTGGGAACGGTGTCGTTCCAGAGACTGCCGGTGATTCGTAACACCTTATCCCACAGGTGGTAGCCGACGCCGATGGCCACGTTGCGGTTGAAGGCGGCGACATCCTCGAACGTGATGTGATCCCAGTCATCCTCTTTAGGCTTCACTACCGTGCGCCAGGGGGAGTGGATGTTGTCGGCGCGGTAGAGGTAGCCGCATGCGGTGCAGAGCCAGAGGGAGCCGTCGATGCCCACGGAGGCCTTGCGGTAGCAGTCTACATAGAGGTCGGCCAGGCGGTCGCGTGGCTGGGCCTGTATCTGGCTTACAGCAGACAGGATGGCTATGATGATCAGGATGGTCTTCTTCATAATTTTTTTTATAGCTTATGTAAAAGTTTCGATTGCGAGAGGTTTGTCGGGGTGGTGTCCATGATATTCTTTTTGCGCCGATGTGTGGGCGTGGCCTCTAAGAGGTGACGGTCGGTATTGTCGTCATTGACATCGTCAAGGAAGCATTCGTAGATGAGTTCGGAATCGTGGAGGGCGCCGTTGTCGGGCATGAAGTCGTTGTCGTAGGGCTGTCCGATGAAAGCATGGGCGCGGGCAAGCACCGAGTCGAAGTAGAAATATGTGTGCTCGAAGCGGTACACGTCGGGCAGGAGGTTGCCGTCGTATTCCTTGCGCAGGAAAGGCCGGCGGCTGACGCCGTTCTGTGGTGTGGCGTCGATGATCCACACCGTGTCGTCTACACTCTCCACCAGAGCCACATGTGTGTACTCGCCCGTTGCGTCGGTGTCGCGGAAGAAGAGCAGGTCGCAGGGGCGCAGGTCGTAGAGGCTGTTGTTGTTCAAGAAACGACGGTTCATCATGCCCTTCGGCATCATGGGCTTCAGGGTTTGCCACAGCAGGGGCTGGTAGGACACGAAGCTCTCCTCGTCGCTCACGAATGTCATTGGGAGCATCCAGGGGAAGTACGCTCCGCAGTCGTCATTGCTGCTGCCGAAGACATTCAGCGTGCTGCCCTTGCCGTTGACGAAGGTGAGTGTATAGCCGCTACTGCTGGTACACCAGCCATAGCGGTTGCCGAAGACTTTCTGCAAGTCTACATCGCCCTCTTGCAGGCCGAAGTCGGCGGGGGTGGGGAACAGGGAGTACACCTCG
>JAEEGL016903522.1_pt1 | contig 22102 bp, 16 predicted proteins | sample 9134231 | NCBI WGS metagenome assembly JAEEGL01 (sample SAMN16246548, study PRJNA631951) | gut metagenome | biome: gut microbiome; feature: rumen; material: fiber-attached | host: Bos | place: Iran: Karaj | collected 2018-10 | reverse complement strand
GGGCGGGTTATGCACCGTTTTCGGTGCGTGCGTCGAGGTATTATATTCGCGGTTCCCCAAAAAAATATTTTTTTCAGGAGTGAAAGACATGAAAGATCTATGGGTATTATCCGTGAGGACCTCTTTGCCCGAGACTTGCGAAAGGGCCGACGAGCTTAAAGTGTCGTTTGCCGTTTTCGAGTCGTTCGGGAAGGCCAAAGAGGCGATGAGGGCGAAGATCAAGGAGTTCGCGTTTGCGAAAAACTCCATGTTCGACGGCAGAGGGCGCATAAAATACTTGGACAAGTATATCAAAGAGGACGACTTCGACGACTACGAGGAAGACGACGTTCTGACGGTAAAAAGGCTTCGCGCCATCCAGGAGGCGCTTACCGCCGCTTTCTCGGGCGAGGACGCGAAAATCGACGTTGAAGACGGCAATTATACCGACTGGACAATAGCGGCGACCGTCGAGGACGGAGAAGTCCGTTTTTACGGCGACGACGACGGCCCGATAAACGGCTACGACCCCGTTTTGCGCGCCAATATTTTCTCGATGGAAGCGGAGCGTGACTATTGGCTCTACATAGACGACGCCTTCGGTCAGGACTGCGCCACGTCGGAGCTGTATATCGACCTGAAAAAAGCGACGGTCGTATAAAAGCGTAAAAATCCCCCGCCTGCGGCGGGGGGATTTTTTTATTCTTCCGCGCCCGTGAGCATTTTGAGGAACTGCTCACGGGTTATTATTTTCGTGCCGAGCTTTAGGGCGTCGGCGAGTTTCTTTGAGCCGGGAGTCTCGCCGACGATGAGATAGTCGGTCTTGCCGCTTACCGAGTCGGAAACGTTGGCGCCCATAAGCGTTAAAATCTCCGTGAGCGTTTTGCGGGGCATATTGTTTACCGTGCCGGTTATTACGATATTGGCGCCCGAGAAGGGGCCGGCGGCCGTTGCGGACGTTTTCAGTCGGCTCATAAGACGTATCTCTTTGAGGACGGGGCGCCAGAGCTTCGCCTCGTTTTCGTCCTTATACCAACTTTTTATGTTTCGGTCGAGCGCCTCGGAGACGCCCGCGATATGAAAGAGGCTGAAGTTCGATTTTACGGCGTTTTCGAAGTCGTCCCACGATCCCAAAAAGTATTCGTCTATCTCCCTCGCGGCCGCGGCGCCCATAAGCGGGATGCCTACTGCAACGAGAAATCCCGAAAGCGTGGCGGCGCGGCTTGCCTCGACGGCGTCTATGAGTTTGTCGCAGACCCCGTAGCCGACGCCGGGTATCAAAAGCATATCGGCGCGGCGGTTTTTGAGGTTATAGAGGTCGGCGAAGGTCTTGACGAGGCCGTAGGCCATGAGTTTTTCGAGCACCGTGGCGTTGAAGCCCTCGATATTCATGGCGTCCCTGTCGCAGAAGCGGGCGAGCTTCTGGGCGTTCCGCGCTATACACTCGGGGTTGGGGCAGTAGAGGTTTCTCGCACCGCCCGAGGAAGTCCTGACCTCCAAAGGAGCGCCGCAGCACGGGCATCTGTCAGGTATCTTATAGTTTCCGCTTCGGGTGAGGTTTTCAGAAATCTGAGGGATTATCATATTGGCCTTATAGACTTTTATGACGTCTCCGACGCCGAATTCGTATTTTTCGAAGTTTCCGAGCGAATGAAGGTCGGCGCGGGAGACGCGGGAGCCGTCTATAACGACGGGATCGAAGAGGGCGGTTATGGAGACTGCGCCGTTTCGCGTCGCCGAAAGTTCGACGCCGCGGAAAACGGTTTCGTATTCGCTGTCGTCCCACTTATAGGCGAGCATCCTGTTTTCGTGGTGAGAGGTGGCGCCAAGGCTTTTGCCGTATTTGAGGTCGTTATATTCGGCTATTATGCCGTCCGCGGGGTAGAGGTAGCGTTCGGGGATGAAGCCCGCGACCGCTTTTTTAAGTTCGCCCGCCTTTGCGGACGCGGCGACGGTTATTCGGTCGACTACCGCGAAGCCTTCGGCCGCGAGCGCGTCGAGTTCCTCCTCCTTGGTCTTGCGGCTTTCGTCCGTGATGAGTTCGAAGGCGCGGAAATCGACGTGGGAGAGCCTTCCCTTGTCGGGCGTGAGGGAGCGGACGAGTCCGGCCGCGAGGCTTCGCGGGTGGCCGGACGAGGAGTCTTTATTGAGAAGACGGTAGTCGGCCCAGGATATAACGCCCTCGCCACGTACCTCAAAGTTCCCTTTCCCCGCCGTTTTCGGAACGTTTCGTAGGTATTTTACGGTGTGGGTGACGTCCTCGCCGACGAGGCCGTCCTCGCCTCTGGTGAGGGCCTGTTTGAAGACGCCGTTTTCGTAGCGGAGTATCAGGGAAAGGCCGTCTAATTTCCACGAAAGCACGACGCTTTTGCCTTCGGCAAACAGGACGACGTCGTCAACGGACTTGGTCTTTTTGGCCGAGAGCATGGGACGCGTATGGCGCACCTTTCCGAGTTCGGTCTTATTGACGCCGCCGACTCTTTTTGAGGGAGAGTTCGCGAAGACTATGCCCGTCTCTTTTTCGAGCGATTTCAGCTCGTCCGTGAGGGCGTCGTATTCCTTGTCGGTCATTATTGGGGCGTCGTCGCCGTAATAGGCTTTGTCGGCGAGATTTATCGACGCTATAAGTTCTTTCATTTTCGCTATTGCGTTTACCGTTTCCATAGGCACCTCGTTTTTATATACGGATTTCTTTTATATCGTTGCGGAAGAGGATCGGGTTTTGTTGTTTTTGATCAGTTCGGCATACCAGCCGTCGACGCAGTATTTAATTACCGAGGTAAAGTAGCCCCTCGCGTTATAGGTGCACGAATCTCCGAGGCATTTTGTTTTTAACAGTATTATCGGGGCGAGAAAAACGAAGTCTTCGCCGTTTATTATGACGCGGTCCCCCGTTTTCATATCGGAGGGCATTTCCCTGACTATGATTATGGGACGGATCCGCGCGACCTGAACCCGGTCGTAGTTATAAAGCATTTTACCGTTTTCGACGTAATAAAGATCGTGCAGCCACCACCTGCCGTCCTCGGGTATATCGTTTTTGAAGCAGTTGAATTCGGGGTCCATAAGAAGCGAGGCGCCGAGAGCGACGACCTTGCGCTCGTTTTTGCCGCCGTCAAGGCAGGTGAGTTCGATTTCTTTGACGTCTATCGACGAGAGTATCCTCGCCTTGCAGGCTTTTTCGCAGACGTTCTTTTTGCTTATTTTCGGCTTGCAGTCGTTCAAGGTTTCGAGCGCAGTTTTAATTTCTTCTTCGTTCATTTCGGGTAAAATCTCTTTGAGCGCGACGAGGAAATCGTTTTTATCCATAGTTTTCTCCTTAACCGTTTTTAATTCTTATCACCTTGCCCCACGGCGGGGTGATCTCTGCGTTGTTGATTATCCAGAGAACGGGAATGCCCATGGCGGCAGATTCGTCGGGAAAAGGGGCGTTGCCGTCGGTCAGTATTACGAGGCAGACGACGTTCATATTTTCGGGGCGTTTTTTTAAGTAGTCGAAGACGCAGTGGAAGCTTGTGCCGCCGCCTCCGTAAGGACGGATTATTCTGAGTTCATCCTCGTCGGAGAACTCCTTGGGCTCGGTAATCTCGGTGTCAAAAAAGCCGAGGCGGCCGCGGAGTCTGCCGTTAAACTGCCTTATGGCGCCGCATATTTCGGAGTAGGCCTCGGTCACCAATTCATCCGTCATCGAGCCCGAGGTGTCGACCATAAAAAGCACGTCCTCGACGCTTCCGTCTTTTTCGTTGTAGTCGGGAAGGAAAAAGGGACTGTCCTGAAAGCGACGGTCGGGTGGGTTGAAGGAGTAGTCGTTTATCTCCTCCTGAACGAAGGCGGCAAGCGCCGTCCTCCAGTCAGTCTGCGGGTTTGTGAGTTCGTTGACGACGCGCTCCAAGGCGAAGGGGACCTTTCCGCATCCGCCGCCGCTTTGATTTTCGATGCGCGCGGCGATGGCCGCGGCCTCGGCTATGCGGTAAAGCCGCTCCTCTTTCAAGCCGCTTCCGTCTTCGGCTTCATCTTCTGAAGGCGTCCAGAAGGTGTGGTCGTCGAAGTCCTCTTCGTCTTCGGTTTCGTCTCCGTTGCCGTCCGAGGACTTTTTCTCGGTATCGGGGTCTTGTTCAAGCATTTCGTATATTTTCTCGGCGGTGTAGTTATAACCTTCTTTTCCGTCGGGAGCGAGGTGCATGAGCGCTCCGCTGCCCTTTATGCTTATGGAGGAGAGATCCATATTGTTGGAATAGAGGATGTTCGAGTTGACTACTATATCGCAGGCGATATTCGAGAGGGTGGCGTTCTCGCACCAGGCCATTCGTCCGCAATGGTCGAGCGCTATGTGTAGCACCTCGTGCATAAGCACGAATTCAAGTTCCTTTTCGGAGAGTTTATTCAAGAAATCGGGGCAGAAGGCTATGCGGCTGCCGTCGGTGTAGGCCGTCCGGCACATTTCGTCGACGGCAAAGCGCGTATGCAGCAAAAGCACGGCGTAAAACGGGTGTTTTTTCATGAGGTTAATGCGCGCTTCCTGAAGTCTTCTTATGATTTTAAGGGTTTCGCCGTCATACTTTGCCGTTTCGCATCGCTCCTCTCTCGGCCGAATAATCGGAATATTCGCGGACGGTTTTTAAGAAGGTTTCGTAGTCTTTTTCGAAATCACGGTAGTTTCTTATGAGCAGCTCGGCGAAATCGGCGGGCATCCGTCTCGCGTAGGCGAGCGAGTGGCCTATGGCGACGGCGTCGGCGCGGTGTTCGAAGGCGTGAGCCGTCATAGAGGATACGAGGGCGAACATGGCGTCAGTATCCTTCGGGACGGAGACGGCGCGGCCCGAAAAGACGTCGTCCATGCTCGGAAGCTGTGAGTAGACCTTACACCATATTTTGAATTCTAGCGCGGAGCCGACGCCGATAAGTCCCGCTATCATCGGGTAGACGGTTTCGACGTCGTCGCTCACGTTGTTTAAGATATTGCTTACCATTTCCCACGAACGCGGCGTCGGGAAGGCGAGGTCGTCTTTCGAGGAGTCGAAGCCGAACAGCCGGTCGTTTCTGAAAAGGAGATAGCCGAGCACCTTGCCGTTTATGCCCGACGCAGACGCCCATCTTCGCCACGACTCGAAGCTGCCTTCTATTTCGAAGTGAAGCAGACGGTTGGCAAGGGCTTTGGGCATTTTGAAGGATACAGATTTGTCGGTGAGGCGGTTGCCCGCCGCGATGACTATGCAGTTGTCGGGGAGCTTATGCTCGCCGACCACGCGGTCGAGGGTTATCTGATAGGCCGCCGCCTGAACCGACTGCGGCGCCGCCGAAAGTTCGTCGAGAAAGAGGATATTTACCGTGCCTTCGCCGACGTCCATATCGAATATTTTGGGTCGAAGCCAGACGGCAAGCGTCTTTTCGGCGTTGGCGACGGGGATGCCTCGCAGGTCGATGGGATTAAAGAGGAGGAGGCGGACGTCGGTGACAGCGACTTTTTTACCAGAGCCCTCCTCTATGTTTTTTGCCATCTGCCTGACGGCCTGCGATTTACCGACGCCGGGCGGCCCCCAGAGCATCACCGAAGGTAAGACCTTCGGCGACGTCCCCGCGTTTATGACGTTTAAGTATGATTTGCTTAAAAGGTTTACGGCTTTGTCGATGGAAAGAGTCGGCAGATTTGCCGAAAGTCGTTCTTCCATTTAAGCCACCCCCAATTCTTCGTTCAGTTCTTTGAGTTCGTTTTCGAGGGCGTTTATCTCTGCGGTAAAGCCCTTCGATTCTTTTGAGAGTTCTTCCTCGGTGAGTTTCAGCTTCGTTTCGAGACCGAGAAGCACGTCTTCGTATTTTGCTTTCTGCGCCGAAAGGTTTTCAAGGAAGAAATTGAGTCTTTTGGTGATGCCCGACTCGGATTCGATTTCGAGGTAGTAGGTCCCGTTTTTGACGAGGTGGACGTAGGGGATGCTGTTCCGTCCCTCGGTGACGGTCTCGCCGAAGTCGCCCGCTTTCTCCTTGGCGGCGGACATTCTCGGGACCATATAGGCGGGGACTATTACCTTGAAGCCCTGAAAAGTCAGCACCTCGGTCGGGACGGGATTGTTCTGATTGGCCCATACCGCCTTATATATCGACTCGCGTATCGCCTTCTGCTCTTCATAGGTCATCTTCTTATAGTCGATTTTTTCTTTTTCATAGGCTTCGATGTCGCGCCTGCAGTTTTCAATTCGTTCCTTCTGGCTCTCTATCGATTTCGGAAGCGAAACAAGGAGGCGTTCCTTCTTTCCGCGCTCTTCGGCGCGGTCGCGCTGAAGTATTCTGTATTTGTCAAGCTCGTTGCAGACCTCGACGCGCCGTTTGATTTTGGGATTTCCGACGGCAAGCGCCTTGACCTCGGCGTAGTTGAGCACCGTGTCCTCTATCTCGGAGCCTTCTCTTGCCGTCTGTCTGCCCGAAATTATCTGACTGATAAATCTCTGCTTGGTTTCGAGAAGCTGCCAGGAGTAGGCGTCGAAGCTCGCTTTGGTGATATACCTGAATATTCTGACCTTTTTGTTTTCGTTGCCGCGGCGGAGTATTCTGCCTTCGCGCTGAACCATGTCGGAGGGGCGCCACGGCACGTCGAGGTGGTGTATGGCGGCGAGTTTCTTCTGAACGTTCATGCCGTGTCCCATTTTGGCGGTCGAGCCTATCAGGACGGCGACGTCGCCTTTTTTAATCGAGGCGAAGAGGCTCTGGCGCCGGTCGTCGGTCTCGGCGCTGTGTATGAAGGCGATTTCTTCTTTCGGTATTCCCATGGCAACGAGCAGGTTTTTTAACTCGTCGTAGAGGTTGAAGCCCTCTTTCGGGGTGGAGATATCGCAGAAGACGAGCTGGGTACCTTTCGTCGGGCGGGTTGCTTTATAGACCTCGAAGACGTTTTCGGCGCAGCGGACGACCTTGGCTTCGGGGTCGAGGCCGAAGGCGGTGTCGATAAGGCGCATATCGAGAGCGGCCTTTCGGCCGTCGGACGTGACCTTCAACATATTGTCCTCCTTTACGGTCACGCGTTTTTGTCTTATGTCGTCTGCGCGGTTGCTTATGTCGCGGAGATATTCCTTGAAGTCGTCGGAACCGTCTCTTAAAGAATCGTCGTAGCCGTCGAGCTTCGGGATGCCCGCCTCGGCGCCGTTGTCGCTGTGATAGTCGGCAACCGAGGCGAGCGTTGAGGTGAGTTCGGGGATGTTGCGGTATTTCGAGAAGCGGGTGACGAGGTGGTAGCTTTCGGTGTCGACGTCTATTTCGAAGTCGGTCGTCTTTTCGGCATACATGCCCGCCCATGCGTCAAAGTTGTGGATGTTCTGAAACTCGAGTTCGCCTTCCTGAAGGTATTTCTGCATGACGAATATGTCGGAAAGCGAGTTGGTGACGGGAGTGCCCGTGGCGAAAATTATCCTGCCGCCGTCGTTTTGACGCTGAATACAGTGGACTTTGTCCATCATGGCGTTGCATTTGGCCGAGCCCGAGTTTCCGTAGCCGCGGACTCGCGATATTCTGCTTTCAAGGTCGATGTTTTTGTAGTTGTGCGCCTCGTCCAAAAAGAGGGTGTTTATGCCGAGTTCCTCGAAGGGCATTATCTTCGGGACCTGCTTATAGCTAAGGCGGAGTTTTTCGATCGTCTTTTTAATATTCAGTATTTTTTCCGCGGTCTTTCCCTTTTTGTAAAAGCGGGCGGCGGCTTTTTCGAGCATCCTGAGCCGCTCTTCGTTGAGCCTGAGATAATATCTGTCGGAGAGGGAGAGCATATCGAAGCAGCTGTAAGTCATCAAGATAGCGTCGTGATCGCCGTTCTTGATTTCAAGGAGCGTTTCGCTTCGCCCGGTCGGGCCGAAGTTGTCGATACTGACCGTTAAAACGTTTGCGTCGGGATACATTTTTCGGAAGATGCTTTGCCATTGGCTTATGATGTTGTTCGGCACGACGTAGAGGTTTTTCTTGGACTTGCCGAGTCGGCGAAGTTCCATACCCGCCGCTATCATTATAAAGGTCTTGCCGGCGCCGACGTCGTGAGCGAGAAGGGTGTTTTTAGAAAAGAGTATTCTCGCGACGGCGTTTTTTTGATAGTCATAGAGTTTGACGTCGGGGTTGATGCCGGGGAACTCCAAAAACGAACCGTTGAAGTTTCGCTTTCTTATGTTTCCGTATTTGCGGCAGTAGGCGGCGCGAAGGCGGGCTTTCCGTCCCTCGTCCTCCCATACCCATTTGCGAAAGACGTCGGTCATAAATTTTTGCTTTTCAAGGAGTTTGACGGTCTCGTCGCGGTTTATGACGCGCGTTTTGCAATCTTTGTCGGCCGGGTCCTTGGGGTCGTATACCGCGAGAGTCTTCATATTGAGGGTGTTTTCGAGGACGTAGAGCATATCCATGCGATCGGTGCCGTAGATTTTGTAATTGACCTCCTCGAACATTCCGTGAAAGCGGCTGGTGCGGAAGCGCGTCTTCTCGGGTATCTCCCAGTATCCCGTGTATTCGTCGTGGCGGACGGCGTAGTCCTGCTGCGCGCTCATCGCGTAATACTCTTTCGCCTCGTTGCTGTTCAAGTCGCCGCCGAATGCCATGTATGCGATGAAATCGTCGATGACGTCGGTGGGGACCCAGGGGGAACCGAGCGTGACGTAGATGTCGTCGGCCGAGACGTCGGGGTCTATGATGCCCTCGAGGGCGGTGACGTTGCTTTGAAAATAGCCGTTATACTTTTCGTTTGCCTCTTTGGCGACCTGGTATTTGTGCATGAGGTTGCCCGAGAGGTATTCGTCGGCCGTCTCCCAGCCCTTGTAAAACACCTCGTTCCAGTGAAGCGGGTTCTGGTAGATGGCGCCGCGAAGCTTTTCAATGACCGTTTTCATATCCTCGCCCGAAACCGAGGAGATGAACTCGACGTCGACGAGGCCTAAAAGGTCGAGTGAGCGCATAAGGGCGTCGGCGACTGATTCGCAATGCTCGGAGGCGCGGTCGTCGGCGTCGTAGACGTTGACGTAGTCGAGTGGGAGATCCATGCGGGTGACCTCTTCGACGTGCCTGGCGCGCTTTTTCTCGCGTCTCGCTTCGGCGCGGCGGGCGGCGGCCTGACGGCGTTTGGTCTGAAGCTCTATTTCTTTTTTGGTCTTCTCCGCCTCTTCCTCCTGTTTGCGGCGCTCTTCCCTCTCTCTCGCCTCGAGACCCGCGAGTTTGAGCGTTTCACACGAGGTTTCGTAGTCTTCGTAACTCATGACGTCGGCGTATTCCTTTATGGAGTTTAAGAATGCGTCGTGCCTCGCTTCGCGGAGTTTGGCCGCGGTGACGGCGTCGACGAGCTGAGGCTCGGAGTAGGCGGTGTATATTCTTTCGTTGTCGCGGTAAAAAAAAGCGCGGACTTTATAGTAGTAGGACTTGCCGTCGGTGAGGTAAAAGTCGATGACGGGAGCGGCGCTTTCGATCACCGTTTCGTATTTGCCTCCGGGGGTCGCACTTCGGACGGCCTCGTAGCCGTCGGCTCCGACGATCGGCACGGTTTTGAGTCGGACGAATTCGCCGTCCACGGAAAAGGAGTATTTCGGGACGGCCGATTTAAAAGACGCTTCATCGGGCATAGTGGGGTGGGTCCCGGCGTTTGCGGGATTGCTTGTTGCGTTCATTTAAGCACCTCTTTAATTTATTACGGCGCTATTATACCGCGAGTTATGCACCGTTTTCGGTGCGCTTTCGGAAAATGCAAAATTATTTTTCGAGGCGAGAGGCGCAAAAAAAGACCGCCGTGAAAGGCGGTTGGGGGGGAGGGGTAATAAGGTATTATAGAATAAAAAAGCCCCCGCCCGAGGGCGGGGGAAAAAGACTCTGAATCAATTTTCAGACTCTAACTTTGGGAATGGCCATATTTTCTTTATAATTTTAAAAATATTATCGGATCTTTCTATTATTTCTTCCTCGCCCCATTTATCTTTATTCCTTAAACTCTGACTTAGTCTTATGGGCGAAGCAGCATAACCAAAGATATACCCATTTTCGTCGCTTTCGCGCATATCTCTTTTTACAATAAATCTGCAATTACCATACTTTGTATTATATTCAATCCCTGCTAGTGTTAAATTTCCTAAAGTATTGCAATACTTTTGGTGAATCTCTTTCCAATTGTCTCCCAAGTCTTTAGCCCAATCACGGTTTTCTTTATCTTGTTGTGTGTAATTAGAGTATCTAGGATTGGTAAACAGTTCACTACTGGAAACGATGGTTTGCGGCATAATATGTTCAATATTAATTACATTATGATCTGGCATATATTCTCTATTAAGAGACTTTTCAATTCGGTCAAGAATATAGTGGTCATGCTTTAGACCATAGAACTCTACAGTATGCAGTTTGATTTTTAGTTCGTCATCAGCAGGCATACGTTGTTTTTCGGTAAGATCATTAATTATACATTCTTTCATTTGTGAGAGCGAATTTGCGCATCTAAGTATTTTTATAAAGGCTTCACCAATCGAATGAGATTTTAAATCATACATTTCGCGGCGTATAATATATGATTCTAGTATTTTAAGGGCTTCATTTGCATCTTCTTCAGTCATTTTGCTTGTTTCAACATTGCGAAGCACTTTCAAAACAACAGGAATACAATTGTCATTTCCAGTTAATTTAAGTCTGAATAATAATATATCCGTAACTTTATTACTTAAGGCGCTACTATCAAGCCACCGCTTATAATGAGCAGAATAAGCGCTCATATCTATAACGGCATTCTTAATGTCTTCTGCGCTAATGCCAAGAAAATGGTCTTTAAATTTATCATAATAGTTCACAGGTATTTTAGTTTCAGTTATAATTTCAGCATAATAAAAGAAGAATTGGTTCAATGTTTTCCCGCCGTCATTTATAATATTCAAACTTTGCTCCATTGGTTCCCAATAATTCTTGAATAGTTCTTTTTGTAGACTTTCCCCTGCATTCATTAAAACATAATTTCGAACTTTATCCACATCTTTTAAAGATTTCCCCGTGCTATTTACCGTTTCAAATAGTAACTGTGCATTATCATCTCTTTCCAAAACAATATTTGCAATCAAGAGTTTTCCTATTCCCTGCATCACTTTTTGGGGATCAATTTGTCTTCTTTTTAAATCTGAAAGAATAGAGCTATAATTATCATATATTCTGCTATTGTTGACCTGTTCAGGAAGTTGGGTATCGTTTATTAAAGCTTGAAAGGAGCTATCATCATCCCCGATAGGCCTTAGTTTGTAATAAAACTCAGTGTTTGCAAATCGATTATTATTCGTTAAATAATCATCCTTTATTGCATCAAAACTATACCCTGAGTTTTCATAAACTTCAGGAGGCATTAATTCTTGAGCATAGCGAGAAACCGCCAAAAGAATTAGCATAATAGTCGTTAATCTCTGTTGCCCATCAATTAAATAATTAATACGTACAGTTCCTTCTAATAATGCTTCAGAATCTGCTTTGTAAATAATAGACCCGACAAAATGTTGTCTTCTTTTGGAGTCGTCAGCAATGTCAATAATATCAGATAATAGTTTTCGACAGTCATTTTGCTCCCAATCGTACTTGCGTTGAAAAATAGGAATACGATATTGAACTCTTCCATCTAAAATATCTATTAGTTTTGTTTCTCCAATTTTCATTTTATTTTCCTTACCTTTCAACATCGCTGATGTTTTTAGTTTGTATTTTTATTATATCAAATAATGATTAATTTTTCAAGCAATTTTAGAACGGTTAACTATCGATTACTGTCAGTCTTTCTCCGTGCCCGCAGCGAGGCGCGGCTGGATTTATTAAAACGATATTTCGTTATAATCCAAGTCTTTACTGTATTTGATGTTGTCGCCGTAAATATCTTTAAGGTTTTCGACGGTTATTATTTCTTTGGCAGAACCCTCTTTTATCAAGGCGCCGTCCTTCAAAAGCAAAACGCAACCGTTTAAGTAAAGGGCGTGGTTGGGGTTATGCGACGAGAGGAGGACGGTTTTATTCTCCGTTTCGGCGACCGTTTTAATAAGGTTTAATATTATTTCCTGATTCTTGACGTCGAGAGCCGATATCGGCTCGTCGAGTATCATGACCTCCGCGTCCTGAACTATCGCGGAGCAAATAGAGACCATTTGTCTTTCGCCGCCGCTGATTTCACCGACTTTTTTATCGAGAAGGCGGGTTATGCGAAACCTTCCGGCGAGCTCTTTTACCCTCTTTTCCACGGCGGCGTCGGGCGTTTTATAGAACTTTACGCTGTTTACCTTGCCGAAAAGCAGGTATTCGAAAACGGTGTAATCGTCGGCCGCGCCGACTTTCTGGGGGACGTAGGAAACAAGTCGCGAGCGCTCTGACGCGGACGTTTCGGCGATGTTTTTGTCCTTTATTATTACCGTTCCCTCGTATTTTTCAAGAAGGCCGGTAATTATCTTCATAAGCGTCGTTTTTCCCGAGCCGTTAAGTCCTATTATGACGTTGACGCTTCCCTTTTCGCAGGCAAAGCTTACGTTTCGCAAGACCGCGGGGCCGTTTTTATTGTATCGGAAGGTAAGGTCTTCGACTTCAATCATTTTCATTTATCGTTTTTCTCCTTATGAAAAGAATGACGACGAAAACGACCGTTCCGAATAAGCCCGTAATTGCCGAAACAGGTATTTCCGAGGCGGTGAAAGTTCTCGAAAAGACGTCGGTAAGGACCATAAATATCGCGCCGAACGCTATGCAAAGCGGCACGGTGCGCGCGGTGTTCCGTCCGACGGCAAGCCGCGCTATATGCGGGACAACGAGACCGATCCAGCCTATCGTCCCCGAAAAGGCGACGGAACTCGCGGTGAGCAGGGTGGAAATGCAAATTATCAAAACGCGGTAGGCCCGATAGTTTACCCCTTTGGAGACGGCTTCCTCGCGGCCGAGAGCGACGATATTTATTCTCCAGCGGATAATAAAGATTATCACGGAGCAAACGACGACGATGGGGGCGAGGATGAAAACGTCGGACATTTTCGAGTTTTCAAAAGAGCCCATCAGCCAGAAAGTAATGCTCGCCAGCGTCGTTTCGGCGTCGGCGAGGTATTTTATCAGGGACAAAACGGCGCCCGCCAAGCCTCCGACGATTATGCCCGACAGAACGAGCATCAGAGACGACCTGTTTCGGAAAACCTTCGAAACGGTCAAGGTTATCAGAACGGTCGCGATTCCGAATACGAAGGAAAAGGCGCTTACCGCGAAGACGTTAAGACCCGCGACGATGGCTATCGCGGCGCCGACTCCCGCGCCGCTTGAGACGCCGAGTAGGTCGGGCGAGACGAGCTTGTTCTGAAAAGTCTCTTGATAGAGTAGGCCCGAAAGCGCGAGGGCGACGCCCGTAAGCGCGGCTATTATCGTCCGAGGAAGGCGGAGGTTTATTATTATGCTCCGCTCCATATCGTAGCCGTCTTTGCCGAAGACCGCGCCGAAAAAGGCGTCTATCGGGACGCCGTATTTTCCGACCGTCAGCGCTAAAACAAAAACAAGAACGAAAACCGGCAAAGCGGCCGCGCATATTATTGCGGTTTTTTTGTTTGCCGACAGTTTATGCAAGCGGATTTCCCTCCCGGCTGAGTCCGTTAAGCATATTTCCGACCTCGGCGTCGGTAAGCGAGACGCCGAAAAACTCCGAACTGATTTCTTTTATCTCTTTGACAACGTCAAAATTGAAATATTCGGGATAAAGCTTGTTTGCCTGGTCGTGTAAAAACGCCGAGGAAAAGACCGATATCTGTTCGAAAACGGTGAGGCCCACGGGGATGTTGTAAATACAGTTTTGTTTTACGGCCTCGAGGTTTACGTAGGGCTCTTCGAAAAGCAGTTCTTTAAGCGTTTTCTGATAGGCGCCTCCTATGACGAACACGTCGGGCGCGACAGCGCATATAGTTTCCGCCGAGGGCTTTGTCGTTTCAAGGCTCGCGCCCAAGAACTCGAAACCGAGTAGAGAGTAGGCGTATTCGGTAAAAGAGCCTTTCGTATCGGTATAGCCGATACCTTTATTCTTGTCGCCGCGGACGTAGAAGAGCTTTTGTTTCTGAAGCTCGTGCTTTGCAAGTTCGGTCTTTATTTCGTTGACTGCTGTCGCGACGCGCTCCTTCCACGCGTCGGCACGGGCGGCGACATCGGGAGAATCCCATATTTGCTTTACGAGGTCTGCGAAATAATAAAGATAATCCTCAAAAGAGGGGTTGCCGTAAAGGCTTATATTGAGAGCCTTTATGCCGTGCTCTTTCAGACCGTCGGCTATGTATTTTTCGGGGGCGAAAACGATATCGACGCCGCGGGAAATAAAGGTCTCGTAGCTTTCCTCATACTGACAGGCGTAGCGCGAGGCGGCGTTTTTGTCGAAAACGCCCGCCCACTCGTTTTCCAAAAGGTTTTTATAAACTCCGTCGACCGAGTCGCCGACGCCGAAGGCGATAAGGAGGTCGTAGGTCGTTCGCGAAACACAGGCGACTTTTGCGGGATTTCTTTTGACCTCGAGCGACTCGCCGAGCATATCGGTAACGGTTACCGTGTCATCGGTTTTTTCACTCCCGCCGCAGGAAGACAGGGACGAGACGGCGGCGAAGCAAAGCGAAACGGCGATTATAAGACAAATACATTTACGAAACGACATTTTTCGGGATCTCCTCTGTTAAAGTTTTTCGATGCCGGCGGCGAGGCGGACGCAGGCGTAGGCGCCGTCGTAGTAGCCCGAGGCTTTGAGCTCGTCGATACGGTCGCATAGGTGCGGGATTATCTCGCGGTCCTGAAGCAGGCGGTCGAGGGCGGCCGAGACGCCTTTTTTGGTCGGGTATTCGTCGGTCGAGTCGCCGTATTCCCTGCCGTGGATGGCTCCGTAGACCTCGTGGCCGCCGATATGCTTCATATAGAGCTTGGGTATCGGGTAGTAGGCAAGCTCGCTCGGCTTGGTGACTAAAAGGTCGCAGACGGGCATTAAGAGGTTCGTCGAGTAGACGGCGCGGAAGATGTCGTCGTTGCATATCACCGTGACGCCGCTCGCATCCGACTCTTTGAGGTCGGCGATGTTCTTTAAGAGGGCGGCGTAGTCGTTTTCAAAGGTCTTTACGGGGACGCGGTCTCCTATATGGGCGACGAAATGATCGAAGACGTCCTTATGGTCGCCCGTGTTCATAAAGAGAGCGGCCTTGCCGTCTTTGACGTAGGGGATGAGGTGGTCGAGCATGGCCTCGAACATATCTCCGCCCGCGCCCGCTCCGCCGACGTTCATTAGAATCCTGACGGGCTTGCCGCCAAGGAGCCGCTCGCGGCGGCGGCGGTTATCGTTTTCGAGGTCGCATAAAAGTTCGTGGTCGACGAAGCATCCCGCGGCGGTTATTTGGTCGGCGGGGATGCCCTTCAAGGGGGTCTTCGCGAAGCCCGAGAGGGTCTTATAGCCGAGGTAGGCGAAGGGGGTCTGCACAACGTGGACGGCGCCTTCGGAGAGGTGGAGACCCATCGGCCAGTTATCGGGGATGGCGTTGACGACGTGGGTCATTCCCGCGTGGACGGCGCCCTGGCTCGGCCAGACGTGGGTGGCGATATAGGGGATATCTTTAGGGATGTTTTTGAAAATGGGGACCAGAAGCTCGCTGTTTTTCTGATCCTTGGCGTTATAGGTTATCTTTTTGAAGCCCTCGCTGTTTAAGGGCTCCCAGACGAGCTTATTGAAAAGGCGCGATTTTTGGGAGATGCGCGAGGCCAAAGAATACATATCGTTTTGCTCGCGTATCATTTTTGAGCCCGTGGCGTCGAAGGAGGCGAGGTCGAGCCAATAGGGCGCGAAGCCGAGCGCTTTGGCGCAGGAGGCCATGGCTATCGAGATGCGGTAGTGGCCGAAGCCCATGCGGATATTGCCGACTATTAGGGCGTTTTCGGCAAACGGCTCGTTCTTATCGCCGAAGACGACGTTTCTGACGCCCATATCGGAAAGCGCGTCGATGGGCGTGAAGGAGATCTTATAGTCGGCGGCGGAGTCGTCGCCGTATTTTTTGATGTATTTCGCCTTGCTTTTTTCGGCAGCTTTTACAGTCTTTTTGTCTATTTCGTTTCCGAAAATGACGGAGGTCCTATCGGTCATATAAGCACGCCCTTTTCAGTATTGTATTTTATGGTGTGTGTCTTCCCCGCTAATTCGTAGGTGACGGTTATGACGTCGTCAAACCTGCTAAACGCCGTGACGCGCGCGTTTTCGAAGAGTTCGAGCGACGACGAAAGGAGTTCTTTGGTCTTTTCGTCGTAGGTGGCTACGTTGTCGGACGTCATAAGGAGGCTTCCGAAGAGAGCGTCGAGAGTTATAAGAGCGCGGCGCTGTTCGGGGGTAAGAGAGATGTTATAATCGCGGAGCAGAAAGACGTCGGGGTCGCAGCCGAAGAGGCGGCCGTTCATAAAGGAGCGGTAGACGGTGTTCTGAACGGTCACCTTGGTCGAGACGCGCTCGCGGTGCATGCGGCGCATATACCATTTGTCGTCAAACTCCAAAGAGACGTCGGGGCCGACGCGGAGGTAGTCGAATTTGCCCGCAGAGTTGACGAGGGTGGCGCCGCAGCCGAGGATGAGTTTGTCTTTTAAGACTTCCCGTAAAAAGGCGTAGCCGTATTCTGCCGCCTCGGAGCGCGTTTTGCCTTCGTAGTCGGGGAGGCTCGCGGCGTAGAGAAAGTCGAGCTTGAAAAAGTCGAAGCCCATATCGGCGTAATGGCGGAGGCATTTCGCGATATAATCTCTTACCTCGGGGTTTTCGAGGTCGAGAGCGTAAAAGCCGCTCCAGTTGCCGCCGGAGCTAAAGGGCTCGCCTTTTTCGTCTTTTTTGAACCAGTCGCGCTTTTCGTTGAAGAGGCGGCTTTTGGTCTCGGCGACGAAGGGGGCCAGCCAAATACCCGCGAGCATGCCTTTTTCATGGATATTTGTGGCTATTCCCTTTAAGCCGTTTGGGAATTTGACGGGGTCGACGTCGAGCCAGTCGCCGACGAAGGTCTCGTAGCCGTCGTCTATCTGAAAGAGTTCGAAGCGGCCGTCGAGGGCCGAGAGGTCGCGGAGGATTATCTCTTCGTTTATCTTTTGGTAATAGTTATACCACGAGGTGTAGCCGAAGAGTTTTTTGACGGGTTTTTTCGGGTAGCGCTCGTTAAAGGCCGCTATGCCCGCTTCGTAATCGCCGCGGTAAAGGTAGTCGCAAACGACGTATTCGTCGCCCGCTTTAAGCTTTTTTCCGCGGACGTCGGAGATGAGGCTGACGGCGCCTATGCGGCGGGTGACCTCTATGATGAGATAGGCTCTTTCGCCGTTAAGGTTTGCTATGAAGCCGCCGCTCGTGCCTTTGACGTAAAACCAATCGTAGCCGTGGAGGATGCGTTTATCGTATTCGTAAAAGGTGGCGTCGCCGTAGCGGTCGAGTCCGTAGCTTCGGACGAGCGCCGAGGGGAGATCGTAGACGTCGCGCTCTCTCGCGTCGGCGTAATACTCTCTCGTGTCGGTCCACGACTGATAGCCGTTTATGAAATAGAGGTCGCCCTTGGGGTCGGGCCTTTCGGGAGTGAGCTTTTTGAAAAAGTCGTGGTCGGCTTCGGCGTAGCTGTTAAGGGTTACGTCGCGTAAGGCCCGAAGGGTGACGGTGCGGCGGCCGCCGTCGTCGGAAAACGTAAGCTCGACGTCGGCGTTGGAGGCGGCGTTTTTGAGGGACTTTTCGACACCGTCCGCGGTGTAGAACAGCTCGTAATTACAGTTCATATCACTCGGCCTTTTCGGTCTCGGGAGCTTTTTCGGCTTCGGGAGCCTTTTTGTCGGTGATGGTCTTCAAGACCTTTTTCTCGTCATAGAGGGCGAGTATGACGGCGCCGAGGACGCAGAAGACGACGGCGACGACGGCGACGATGGTGAGGCCCGTCGCGGAGGCGGTGATGTCGTTGGCGTTAACGTTCTGGGTAGTGCCGATTATGGCGAGCGAGGTGAAAATGAGCATGGCGAGCGACTGTCCCCATTTCATGGCGAAGGTGCGGGCCGCGAAGAACATGCCCTCGCGGTTTTCACCCGTCACTATGCCGTCGGCCTCGGCGACGTCGGCGACTATAGACTGCGGGATGATACCGAGGAGTGCCATCGGGAAGGCCGCTATAACGCAAATAATAACGCCTAAAATCATGCCGGGCACGGGAAGGACGCGGATGAGCGCCGTCACGATATAGGCGACGGCAAGGCCTAAAAATCCGACGATAGTCAGCTTTTTCTTTCCGAATTTGCGGACGAGCGCCGAGACGAAGGGATAGAAGACGGCGGAGAGGACTGTCATGCCGCCCATGAAGACCATCGTCATGCTTTCGTCAAGCTCCATGGAGACTTTGACGAAGAAAGGCAGACCCGTCTGGAAAAGGGTGAGGCCTATCCAATACATTATGTCGGAGCCGACGAAGACGCGGAAATCGCGGTTTTTGAAGGTGGCCGCGAGAGATTTGAACATATTGCTCGTCGTGGGTTTGGTCTCGACGAATTCCTTTTCTTTGAGAAGGAAGGTCGGGAGCATCATGGCGACGCAGGCAAGGACCGCGATTACTATGAAGCAAATCCTGTAGCTCCAGTTATAGCCGACGGCGCTGCGGAGCATACCCGCGAAGACGAAGGGGGTGTAGGCGATGAGAGTGCCCGCGAAGAAGGTCAGCGAGATGGCGGTGGAGATGAACATTCTGTCGTCCTGCGTTTTGCCGAATTCGGAGATGAGGGCGTTATAGGGGGTGCAATACATCGTCATAAAGAGGTAGAAGAGGATGATGAAGACCGATATCCAGGCGACGTTTATGCCGCTTATCATTTCGACGGGGGCGCAGAAAAGAAGCACCGTGACGACGGAAAGCGGTATGGCCGCCTTCTGCATGAAGGGGATGCGGCGGCCCTTTGGGTTTTTACTGCGGTCGCTGAGGCTTGCTATCCACGGGTCGGTAACGGCGTCGAAAATACGGCTCGCGGCCGTGATGAGGCCGAGGATGGTGAGGAAGCCGAAGATTACGAGGCCGGGGGCTATAAACTGGGTGGCGCCGCCCTCGATGTCGCCCTGCGTCGGCAGGTAGAAGGTGACGAGCCAGGCGTTGATGAGGCCGCTTAACATCGACCAGCCGAGCTGTCCTATGGCGAAGATGATCATTTGCTTTTTGGTCAGTCTTTTCATAGTGCTGTGAAACGTCAAGTCTGATTGCCGTTTCCCTCCTGTTTTATTTTATCTTGACCGCGTCAGACCGCGGTTTGGGGACGGTTTCAGGCCTTTAAGGCCGAGAGGATGACGCCGATGAGCGTTCTTATTTCGGCGGATTTGTCTACCGCGGCGTCCTGCCTTATAAGCGCGCCCTCGGCGGCGAGTTTTTTGCATAAGGACAGGAGCGCGTGGGCGGTGGAGTAGTAGAAAAGTTCGGGGTCGGGGACTCTTTTGACGCTTCCGTCGGCGAGGCCTTTTTTATAGACGGACGTGAAGGCCTCTTTGAAGCGGTCGATATTGTCGGCGTATTCGTCGAGGTCGACGCCTCCGCCGATGCAGTAGGCGTCGAATTCAGAAAGAAATCTGTAAAGCGAGGGGGTCTCGCGGAAGGTGTCGAGGTAGGCCATGTAAAAGCGTTCGATGCCCTCGAAGCCGAGGCTCTCCCCTTCCACCGCAAATCTTTTGACGACGGCCTCCTGAAGTCCGAGGGCGCAGGCGACCAAAAGCTCGCCTTTGCCCGAAAAGTATCTGTAAATCGTCGCCTCGCCGAGTCCCGAGGCTGCGGCGATGTCTCTTATCGTGACGGCACCGATAGACCTCTCTAAAAAGAGGTCGGTGGCCGTGTCTATTACGAATTTGCGTTTGGCGTCAAGCAAAGTCATTGTGTCACCCCGATTTGATAGTTTGTCTATTGATTTGATATATTATCTATCATTATGATAACATAATTACAGGGGGTTGTCAACGGGACGGCGAATTATCTCTCTATTGAATAATAAACGGGCGGCGTTTTTGGGTAAAAGCGACAAAAAAACCGCCGGAGAGCGATCTCACACAGCGGTTTTTGTCCGGTTTATTATTTTTTCATCTTGACAATGAGAAGAACAGTGACGGCTATCGCATAGATCAGCGAGACGGCGGCGATTATGGCGAGAACCGTAACGAGGCCGTCGTTATTTACGGGCAATGGAGCGGGCTCGGACGAGGTCGTGTCGGACGAGGTCGGCTCCTCGGAGCTTTGCGGTTCGGGTTCCGAAGACTGAGGCACGAGTTCCGAGCTCTGCGGCTCGGGCTCGGACGACTGCGGCTCAGGCTCGGAAGAGGCGGGGGTGAGTTTCGGGATCTCCGAAGTCTCGGTCTTGCCGCAGACGGAGCAGGTGTGCTCCCTGATTCCCGTTTCGGTCTCGGTAGCTTCCTTGGTCACGCTCCAATCGCCGAATTTATGGCCGAGCGCGGCGATATCTTTCTTATCGACATGACCGCAGACGGAACAGGTGCGGGTCTCGGTGCCCTTTTCGGTGCATGTCGGCTCTTTGGTCCGGGTAAAATCGCCGTAGGAGTGGGTGGCGCAGATGATTTTTACCGATGCCGTTGCGCTGCTTTCGCCTACTACGATACTTCCGTTTTTAAACTGGGCGGAGGCGGTGACGCTTTTGGCGGTCGAGGCGACTGTTTCAGCTTTGAGGGTGAACTCGAATATCACGAAACCTGATTCTTCATCTCCGATAAACGTCGCCGAATCGAACGAGAAAACGCCTTTATTCTTTGACTTGTCGTAGTTCGCCATTGTAGTGCCCGTGAGGGTCCATCCGGCGGAGACTAATTCGAAGCTTTCGGGGAAGCTGAGTTCTATCGATCCGGACTTCGTATTGATTGAGTCGCTTATGGAAACTGTAAATTTGACGGTCTCGCCCGCCTTGACGGAGGTCTTGTCGGCGGTGAGGATGACGCCCGGTCCCTCATCGGCAAAACAGGGCAACGCGATGACGAGCATTATGAAGAGGGAAAGGATCGCCGTTACTGCTTTTTTCATTTTTTCTCGCTTTCTTTTTTGGTTTTTACGCCGTGGGGAGCAACGGGGAACGTTGTCAAAAGAGCGTAACGCGCGGGCGACGGCTCGGTCGCGCCGACTGCGTTTATTTCTATTATACCATATTCTGCGCGAATGTGAATATGTTTTTGCTTTTTTCGTTTTTCGCGAGGCGGAGGTTGACCGGGGAAGAAATAATATGATATACTTATTTTGCTGAAAGGAGCGTGGAAATATGGCGCGGTATCTCGTCACGGGGGCGGCGGGCGGCATGGGTAAGGCCGTCTGTCTTGCTTTGCGCGGCGCGGGACACGAGGTCGTCGCCGTCGACTTAAAGGAGCCCGCGGAAAAGACGCCGTGGCGGTTTATAAGGGCCGACGTCACCGACGGAAAGCAGGTCGAAGAGGCCGTTTCGGGCCTCGGGCCGCTTGACGGCATAGTCCACGCGGCGGGACTTTACAAGCTCGATTCGCTCGTGGAAATGGACGAAAGAGAATTTTTGAAAATATTTGACGTCAACCTTTTCGGCGTCTACCGCGTCAACAAAGCGGCCGCGCCGCTTATTAAAAAAGGCGGGCGGATAGTTATCATCACGAGCGAACTCGCGCCGCTTTTTCCCCTTCCCTTCACGGGCGTTTACGCCGTCACCAAGGCGGCGCTCGACAGATACGCCGACTCGCTTCGGATGGAGCTTAGGCTTCTCGGAATATCCGTCTCGGTCGTGAGACCCGGGGCGGTAAAAACAGATATGTTGCCCGCGTCCACCGCGGCGCTCGACGCCTTTTGCGGAAAGACTAAGCTTTACCCCGTCAACGCGGGACGGTTCAAGAAAATTGTCGACGGCGTGGAGTCGAAAAGCGTCCCGCCCGAAAAGGTCGCAAAGGCGATTGTGAAGGCGCTTACCGCAAGACGTCCGCGGCTCGTTTACAACGTAAACCGAAATCCGCTTTTGCTGATTTTTAACGCTTTGCCGAAGAGGCTTCAGTTGTTAATTATCAAAAAAGTGCTGAGATAAAAAGTCGCCACGTAAAGGCGGTGCGGACAAGGGATGTATAGGTTTTACGCGGCCCTTTTCCGTTCATACTGTGTTAAAAAGAAGCGGCCATACGTCAGTATGGCCGCCGTCTTTGACAAAG
>JAEEGL015129214.1_pt1 | contig 22102 bp, 17 predicted proteins | sample 9134231 | NCBI WGS metagenome assembly JAEEGL01 (sample SAMN16246548, study PRJNA631951) | gut metagenome | biome: gut microbiome; feature: rumen; material: fiber-attached | host: Bos | place: Iran: Karaj | collected 2018-10 | reverse complement strand
GAGTGCGGTATCCGCATCGGTGCCTTCATCACCCGCAACAAGGAAGTGCGTGCCGCTGCCATGAAGTTGGCCCAGGCCCGTCTGAGTCCTCCCCTGATCGGCCAGCTCATTGCCGAGGCTTCGCTCGACGCTCCCCAAGCCTATCACAAGGGCGTGTATGACGAGTATATCGCTCGCCGCAACTGCCTGGTCGAGGGCCTGAACAAGATTCCCGGAGTCTTCACCCCGATGCCCATGGGTGCCTTCTACACCGTTGCTAAGCTGCCGGTGAAGGACATTGATGATTTCTGCCGCTGGTGTCTTGAGGAATTCAACTACGAGGGCGAGACCGTGATGATGGCTCCTGCCAGCGGTTTCTATGCTACCCCCGGCCTGGGCAAGGACGAGGTCCGCATGGCCTACGTGCTCAAGATTGACGACCTGAAGCGTGCCCTCGTGGTGCTCGAGAAAGCCCTCGAAGCCTACAACGCCCGCTAAGCCCTACCGGCCTCTATTTACATACATCACTACTGCCGGGTCTCTTAAAACTAGAGACTCGGCAGTAGCTTTTAAATAATGCGGAATTTTTGGAGTAATACTTCAGATTTTTACTGATTTTTTGAAGTACTACTTCAGATTTTCTGCTTTTTCTTTGCTTATTTCCACTTCATACTTTACCTTTGCGGTTACAAAAATGAACTGCTATGTTAGAAAGGATATTAAAATTAGAAGAAGTCAAGGATGATAGTCTGTTCCTCTGGGGATCCAGACAGACAGGAAAAAGCACTTTGTTGAAAATGCTTTTCCCTGAGGCTACCATATATGACTTGTTGAAGAGTGATGTGCGCATGGCACTGCAGATGCGTCCTGCTTTGCTGCGAGAGGAATGTGAGCTACTCGATGAAGGTGAATTAGTTATCATCGATGAGGTTCAGAAAGTGCCTGCATTGCTCGACGAGGTTCATTGGCTCATCGAGAACAAGGGTCTGAGATTCATCCTCAGTGGTTCCAGTGCACGCAAATTGCGGCGTAGCGGTGCCAACTTGCTTGGAGGTAGAGCTTTGCGACAGACCCTGTTTCCTCTTGTGAGCGCCGAAATTCCAGACTTTGACCTCAATCGAGCGTTGAATCATGGCATGCTACCTCATCACTATCTCATGGAGAATCCCACGATGCGGCTTCAAGCCTATATCGGCGATTATCTGCAACAGGAGATTGTAGAGGAAGCCATTGTCAGAAAACTTGACTCCTTTACCCGTTTCCTGCAAGTGGCAGCCTTGAGCAACAGCGAGATTGTCAACTATACCAATATCGCTCAAGATTGCGGGATTTCTTCTAAGACGGTCAAGGAATACTTCACCATTCTCGAAGAAACAATGTTGGGCTTCTACCTGCCGTCATACACAAGTGTCGTCAAGCGCAGGGTTATTCAGTCACCCAAATTCTATTTCTTTGATGTGGCTATTCCTAACCACTTGTTGCGGCGCGCTCCGTTGCAGCAAGGGACCGACATTTACGGGCACGCACTTGAACATCTGGTCATTCAGGAATTAAGAGCATATCTGTCCTATCGACATAACGACAAGTCATTATCTTATTGGCATACCCTGGATAATAAATACGAAGTTGACGCAGTCATTGGCCAAGCCGAGGTGGGCATTGAAATAAAATCGTCCAGGAACGTATCATCTCGAGATACTAAAGGTTTGAAAGCTTTCGGTGAAGAGTACCCGGCTGCAAAACTATATCTACTCTCACTGGAAGAACGCCCCCGCAAATTAAATAATGTTGAAGTGTGGCCAGTCGAACAGTTCCTAAAACGCCTCTGGGCCGAAAAAATCATCTAACTGAAGCCGCTCGATAAAGCCCTCGAAGCCTACAACGCCCGCTAAATGACACAAACCTATCATAAAACAGCCGCCGGTTCTTACACTGGCGGCTGTTTCTTGTCGACAAGAGTCTGGCAAGGTCTAAGATTGTCCGAAAAAAAGACCTTGCAGGAATGACAATATTTTAGTATCTTTGCATTCCAATAAACAAAACGATGGCAATGAGAAGACAACAACAGCCCGCACAGCGGGGACAAATGATCCTGTATCTGGTGCTGCTCGCCCTGGTGGTGGCTTGCATGGTGGCTCTGAGCCTGTGTGACCGTCCCGCCGAGGGACCCGGTTCACGCCCCAGTGGCGGCGATACCCTGGATATTGCTATCGAGTATTCGCCGGTGACCTATTACACCTATGACGACACGCTGGGCGGTTACAACTATGACCTGCTGCGGCTGATGTCCGAAAAGACCGGCTGCCCCATGAAGTTCCACCCGATGGTGACACTCGAGAAGGCCCTGTCGGGTCTTGAAGAAGGGCTCTATGACGTGGTCGTGGCTCAATTTCCCATGACAGCCCGCGACACGGCAAGATATGCTTTCACCGATCCCATCTACATCGACCAGCAGGTGCTCGTGCAACGCCGCACTAACCATGCTATCCACTCGCAGCTAGAGTTGGCAGGTGACACGGTCTGGGTGGTCAAGGGCTCCCCGATGGAAGGACGCATCGCCAGCCTGAGCCGTGAGATTGGCGACACCATCTATGTCCATGTGGATGACGTCTACGGTCCCGAGCAACTGATGATGATGGTATCGGCAGGCGAAATCCGCTATGCAGTCGTCAACCGTTCCATCGCCCGAGCCATGGCAACACGTCTGCCCAATTTGGACCGTTCTGTAGCCATCAGCTTGTCCCAATTCCAATCCTGGATGGTGGACAAGAATCGTAAGAGCCTGTGTGACAGCCTCAATCAGTGGCACGCACAGGTGAAACGCGACACGACCACCTATCTGGGTCTACAACGTCGCTACTTCGGTGGCACCTTCCCCACGTTGGCGCGATAGTATCCATTTATCGGCGGCACCTCAGCCATTGATGCAAGCATTATGGCGTTCGGTTGGCACGATAATTAGATTTTATCGGCGGCACCTCAGCCATTGATGCAAGCATCATGGCGTTCGGTTGGCACGATAATTGCAATATTGATGTACATTTTACCCGTTTCACACATAACATATCAGCCATTATGCTTTTCAGGAAAAAATACACCTCGGTAAAGGCAGACTTTGAGAAGTTCCTCAAAGACAATAATTGTACCTATACCATCAACCAGGAGGAAAACGACACCACCATCTACAACTTTGAGTTCCAGGCGGGAAAATTTGTTGCCGCCATTCGCAAGCAGGATGATTGCGTTGAGATTACTTACCCCTGCATGGCTTCAGCACCCATGATCCAACTACCGCTTGTCAGGTCAAAATGCAACGAGCGCAACAACAGCAACATTCTGTTCAAGTATTCCTACTCCATCGACAATGAAGCAGGCGAGGTCAATGTGCACATGTCCTTCTTCAACAACCTAGTGACTACCGACAACATGGTTCACCAGCTCAAGGCGGCTTTCCACTTCCAGCGGGAGTGGCAGCGCGACTTTGACGAGGCACTGTCCATCAGCAAGGACTATGACACCGTCGACCTGGAGAGTGAACTCTACAAGCATCACCGCGAGATGTTCATGTTGAGGAGGCTGGAACTTCGTCACCAGCTCGACAGCAGCGCTGCCAACATCGCCATCGGCATCGACACGCTGCCGTTGTGGAAGATGCTTGACACGATTTCCCCGCTGCCCAGCGCACGCCTGCTGTTCATGACCGTTAACACCGTGAACAGCCAGCAACGCCTCGAGGATGAGCAGGAAATCCGCAATTTCGACCTGCGCCGCGCCCTTGTTGAGGGCGAAGGCCAGCAGTCACGACTCGCGAGAGACTATGCCGTGCTCGACCTGCATTACAAGTCAGGTCTTGACGAGAAGCCCATGCTGACCACCATCGCCATCACAGCCGAGGGCGAAGACGATCAATCCATCTACTCTCGCGTCACCATCACCCATGTGCCACGCAATGCCAGCCGCGCCCATTCGCTGAGCAACGAGAATCGCCAGCCCCACAGCATCTCAATGCTCATTGCCCTGGACCGACGCGATGACAAGCAGCACCAGCAGGAGTTTGAGTACATGTGGACCGACGCCCAGCTCAAAGCCCGCAACGGTGAGAAAGATAGCCTTACCGATGACCAGCTGCTGCTGGGCCAAGTCAGGGTCGCCGACGTGGCCTACAACATGTACTGGGGAATGCAGATGTTCAATAGCGGACGCTACTATGAGGCGATACTGTATCTGGAGAACGTGTTCAACAGCTATCGTAGCGACTTCTTTGAGATGGGCTCCGAAGGCAAGCGTCTCTTCATGGAGGCAGCCTACAAGCTGGGCTTCTGCTACAATGAATTGGGACTGCCCAAGCAGGCATTTTACTACCTTGACCTCATGGCAAGCGACGGCAACATCCGCCACACCATGGAACTGGTCAACTCGATGGCCAACAGCAAGGACCTGCGCCTGTTCAGCTACACCGAGGGTGTAATGGATGAGATAAAACGCAACTTTGATGATAATGAAGAACTGCCCGACAATATCAGGTCGTTCATGAACTTCATCCGTCGCCGTCGCGGCTATGCCTACATCGACTTCAACCAGCTCGACCAAGCCGAGAAAATCTTCACCCAGATGCTCGACGAGGAGGAAAATGCCGACTATGCCATCAACGAGCTGGCCTATATCAAGAAGCTGCGACAGCTGCGCGGCGAAGAAACCACCACAAAGGCACAAGCCGGGGAAGACTCCAACACCCCCTTAGATTTCTTAGGGAATGACGGCAAGCCCCCCTTCTGAAACATTAACAACGTAACTTCAACGAAAAAACTTTTTCAAACAACTGATTATTCTGAAATATCTGAGGGCTGCCGCGCACTCTTTTTCCAATCAACGTGAACAACTTTAAACAACAACAGCGACGACAATTATAATATTAAAAACAAGAAATACAAGGAGATACAAATAATTGAATAACAATCAATTAAAGTTGTATTTCTTTGTACTTCTTGTTTTTGAAAAACGAGTACGGATGCCTCAGATATTTCAGAATGTTCAGTTGTTTCTAAAGACGAGTGCGGATGCCGTGCGACAAAAAGTAGAGACGCAAAATCTTGCGTCTCCACTTAATAAATCTTAGCGGCTTAGCGCCGTAGCGTGGGGTTTGGATGCGTCAGCCCTCAGACATTTCAGATTATTCAGTTGTTTCTAAAGACGAGTGCGGATGCCGAGAGGAGGCGGTCGATCAGGGCGGTCACGTCGCTGATGCTGACCTTGCCGTCGCCGTCAACGTCGGCTGCTGCTGGGGCCTCCGCACCCGTGAGCAGGATGTTGATGAGCTCGGTCACGTCGCTGATGTTGACCTTGCCGTCGCCGTTCACGTCACCAGGCACCTGTGTGACGGTGAATACCACCTGCCTGTAGAAGGACACGTTGCCCACACAGTTGCCCAGCACGTCACTGCCCGATAGTTGGCCGTCGATCGAGACGGTCCCGCCGGTGAAGCCCTCGGCGATGGCCATCGTCAGGTAGAACATCTCGTCATAGACGCCCGGCTCCCACTTGGCGGTGCCGTAGGGGTAGTAGGAGCCGCCGTAGAGGACATAGCCGGTCACCGTGATGAAGGATGAGAAGACGCACATGTCGGCAGTGGTGGTGATGACCGCGTTAAAGAGGCACTCCTCGCCATTGCCGTTCAGGTAGGGGACGGTCATGCCGGGGCCTTCGGCGAACGAGACGGGAGTCAGCCCTTCGGGCCACGCCACGTCCAGGTTCCATTGTCCCACACGGTTGTCAAAGATGGCGCGCACGGGAACGGTGACCGTGTCGGTGCCTGCTGCCACACGCACCGTGTCTTCCTCGCCCATCGTGAAATAGTTGCCCGCCGTCGCCGCGGTTGCCGCAATCAGCAGGGACAGCACGATAATCAGTCTGTTCATGTCTTTTTTCTGTTATTTAGGTTTGTCGTATTCTTGTCTGTCTTTCACAAGGCCAAGCGGAAACCGACTCCCAGGGTTTCCACGCCGTGCTTGGCGTGGCCGCTGTGGTTGGTCACCGTACATACCCTTTCAGTATCATACGCGTTGCCGCCACGAACCACCCTTGAAACCAGGTCAGACTGGGGAGAGTAGTACACCGGGTCGGTCTGCGGTTCGGCGCTGGGATAAGCATAAGCACTGAGGTTGTCCTCGCAGAACTCGCTCACGTTGCCGCTCATGTCGTACAGCCCCAGCTCGTTGGGCGCCTTCTGCGCCACGGGCATACATTCCAGGATGATGCTCGGCGAGGGGGAGGGATTCTCGAAGTTGAGCGTGTACCAGCCCACTTCATCAAGGTTGTCGCTGCCAGCATAGGTGTAGCCGTGGCTCAGGTTGCCCCCACGGGCGGCGAACTCCCACTGCGCCTCGGTGGGCAGGCGGAAGTTCAGGCCAGTCACTTCGTTCAGCCTGGCAATGAACTCCTTGGCACCGTCCCATGAGCAGAAATAGATGGGCGTGGCGTCACTGTCATAGCCCGGAATGTACCCATAGCTGGGATAACTGCCCGTCACCGCTTTCCACAGGCCTATCGTCACCTCGGTCATGCCGATACTGTAGTCGGACAGGGTGACCTGGTGAACGGGGCTCGCGTACTCGCCACTCACGGTGCTGCCCATCATGAACGTACCTCCCTGTATCGGGACCATCACGAACGAATAACCGTTGACCGTGTAGATCACTCCGTTGGACGGCATCCCGGGTATCGGGGCGGGCCACGGCCAGTCTCCGCCGCCGCTCAGCAGGTAGGTGATCAGCGATGTCACGTCACCGATGTTGACCTTTCCGTCGCCGTTCACGTCCTGGGTCCATTGCGGTTCCCCGTTCAGCAACACGTCTATCAGGAAGGTCACGTCGGACACGTTGACCTGCATGTCGTCGTTCAGGTCACCAGGAACGCCGCTCGCCCTAGCGGGAGTCGGCATCATGAACAGCACCACCCCGAACAAAAAGATAATTGCGTAAAGAATCTTTTTCATAATAAATGTGTTTGTTAGTTATGTTATTAATATTAATGTGAATTCATTCAAAATGCCCATTTCATTGGTATTTTTTGACATTTTTCTGTCAATTGACGATGAACTGTCCTTCGAATTCATTGTTAAATTCTGAGGTGATCACAATGGTGTAGTTGCCATCGGGTAAAGAGGAGATGTCGATGGTGTCGCCATAGCCATCTACTTGAGTAGTAATGACAGGAATGGTATAGCCCGACTGGAAGATATCCACGTCATAATAGCTAGAAAAGCCATCTGCCACGAGAATGATCTCCAGATTATCAGAGTCGTAGTACACCTCCGGCATGTCGGCTGGTGGATAATACTTAGAATGATCATGTTGATGTTTTGTGTCACGCAATACAATTTGGTTATTATCTGCGGACGCAATAAAGCACAAAAAATAAAAAAAGATAATGAATAATTTCTTCATGATAGATTTGTTTTTTGGGTTGTGTAATTTTGAATGCAAAATTAAATACAAACATTACAGATTCAAGCATGTTTATTTGCCAAAACCCCAAAAAAAGTTTACACCACCTTAATACGCAGACAATCAAGGCCTTATTGAAGAACAGTAGTTCTAATTCTAATGAAGAGCCAGAATTTGAAGATTAATAATCTATTGAAAACCAGATGTCTGAATCATTCAAATAATCATACCGAAAACCATAGGGGTGTAAAAAACAGGCCTATTATACGTCGCAGAAATAGGCATCAACCCTTCATTGCTTGGTTGAGGTAATCACTTAAAGTTTCTTTCAGTTTCAGTTTTTTCTGAATTTTAATTCTTTTGTTACTAACATAATTTGTCGAATAACCTAATGCAATGGCTATCTCAACATAAGAAAAACCACAACAAACGAGTTCGATAAATCTAATGTCAGTTTCGTTGATTCTAGGATTCTTGGCAATATTTGATATAATGTTATTGTATCTCTTGTCAAGATAAAAACGTAATTCTCTCCAAAAATTGTCATCAACAACAGATTGAATTTTCTGTTTAATCCTTTTCCGTATAACAGAGGGAGAATCATTCTCTGTCGTGTTGATTGTAAATTGCATGAAATCTACCATATTTCGAACAAGATTCTCAATGGACGTTTCTTTAGTCAGCAATTTCCCTAGAAGTGTATCATGTGTGTTAATGCTGCTTTTTTTGATTTCCTGTATGATTGCTATCACATCTTGGTTTTTCTTATACTGTCGTAAAAGAAGTAAGCCGATAATCAGAAGTGCAAAAAGAATTATAGACCATAAAACCATTGTCTTTTTATAATCTTTATTCTTATTAATCTCTAATTGCTCTTCATTCAGTTTTTTCTCGATTTCTTGAATTCGGTATTTTTGTCCATCATTGATAGTTGAATCCGAAAGCTGTTTACAGCTATCAAGATAATGTAATTTTTGGGTTTCCTTTCCTTCTAAATCTGCGATTTTGGCCCGTAAACTATATAATCTGATTTTTTCATGACTGATGTTATCAAGATTTAATCTAGGTGTCGCAATTCGGATATAGTATTTAGCTGAGTCCACTTGGCCTTCATAACAATAGCAATAAGCCAAATCGATAAGGAGATCATTAGTCAATAGATTCGGGTATTGCTGAAGTAGATAGAGTGATCGATCCTTTGCTATCTGTAATATTGAGTCTTCATTTAATAATTGCCTAATCAGCATTTCTTCACAATCAAAATAGATTAAACTATCATTCTGTTCCAGAGCCATTGAGGCTGCAGTATTCAGAAGTTGCTTAGAATCATCACTTCCAGTGATGCCACTACACATGCCCATATTATAAATACAGATCAACTGTAATTTTTTATTCCCAGTATGACGATAACAATCCAAGGCATTCTGATACTTGTCGTAGCAGATTTGTTCATTTGCATAGTGTATACGGAACAGACTTGCAATTCTGATATTGATTTGACCAAGATTAACATAGTCATCTTTTGGGACAACAATCTCGGCGTGCTTATAGTAGAGCATGGCGCTATCGGGGTAGCCGAGTTCGTCCATGACGGCACCTTTATAGATATAGGCGCGGGTGAGTTTCTCGCGGTCGGCGGGGTGGGCGCGGAAGTAGGCAAGGGCGCGGTTGATGTCGCTGTCGCTGGTGGCGGTGACGTAGGCCTTGTAGCGGGCCTGCGTCAGCAGCAGGTCGCGGTAGGCGCGGTCGCCCTCGGCGGGCAAGTCGCTGAGGGATAAGGCCTCGACTAGCGCCAACGCGCTATCGGGGTTGTCCTTCATCAGGCTGTCCACCGCCGTGAGCCGCCCGTCATAACTGAGCGCATGGCGGCACCCCGGGACCACCGCCCCGAGCCCCCACAGCACCAATATGACCGTCAAAAGCCTCTTCACGCCCACAAAGGTAATAAAAAAAACGGCAAGCCGTTTTTTTAGTTTAGAGTTTAGGGTTTAGAGTTTAGAGTGGCATCCGCATTCCTCTTAGAAACTACAAATCTTTAGCGGCGAAGCCAATTTATCATTAATTAATTCATGATTAATTAACGGTAATTATATGTAAAAAAACGAGTGCGTCAGCCGTGTCCGCCTGAAACAAGAATCGGGCTAACGCCCGAAAAATCAAAACAAATCGAAAACAAATAACAACAAAGATTTGTTTGGATTTGTGATAGATTTGTTAAGATTCTTCCGAGCGGAGCGAGGACCCATATCAAGGCGCCAGCCCGCATACGGGCATCCGCGTACTTTTTTTTCAACAACTGAATTATCTGATAATTCTGATTGGCTGCCGCATACTTTTTTAAAAACAACGTGAACAACTTTAAACAACAACAGCGACGACAATTATAATATTAAAAACAAGAAATACTAGGAGATACAAACAATTGAAAATCAATCAATTAAAGTTGTATTTCTTTGTACTTCTTGTTTTTGAAAAACGAGTGCGGATGCCTCAGATATTTCAGAATGTTCAGTTGTTTCTAAAGACGAGTGCGGATGCCGTGCGACAAAAAGTAGAGACGCAAAATCTTGCGTCTCCACTTAATAAATCTTAGCGGCTTAGCGCCTTGGCCTGGGGTTTGGATGCGTCAGCCCTCAGACATTTCAGATTATTCAGTTGTTTCTAAAGACGAGTGCGGATGCCCCTAAAACCTAGCGGTTTAGCGCCTTGGCGTGGAGGGCGGTACCGAAGTAGCGGGGAATCGGCGTCTCATAATAGAGCGCCTCACCAGTCACGGGATGATGGAATGCCAAACGGAAAGCATGCAGGCACATGCGGCTGCCGGGGTCTTCCTGACCTCCGTACTTGCCGTCACCCACAACGGGATGACCGATGTCAGCCATATGGACACGAATCTGGTTCTTGCGGCCCGTCTGCAGATGCAAGTAGAGCAACGCGCGGTCCTCGGCCTGTTCGACAAGTTCCCAATCGGTGGCAGCCCACTTGCCGCCATCGTCAACAGGACTGCTCACGACGACCATACGGTCGGTATCGTGCAACCAGCTCTCTACTCTACCCTGCGGCTGCTCCATGACACCCTCGACCACAGCGACATAGCGGCGGTCAATGATAGTGGCATGCCAGTCGGCAGTCATCTGCTGCTGGACGTCAACACTCTTAGCATAGACCATCAGGCCCGATGTGCGGGCATCCAGGCGGTGCACCACATGGGCAGTGCATCGCTGACGTGTCTCGGTAAAATGCTGATCTAGTAACGCCTTCATGTTCAAGCTACCGGCACCTACAGGCATCGACAATACACCTTGCTGCTTATCAACCACCACAATCCATTGGTCCTCATAGATGATGCGGAAATGCTTGTTGTTGGCCGACGAAGGACGTGCATGGCGACGAATCTTCACTATACTGCCCTCATCGAGGGGATAATCTACGTGGGTCTGCACAAGGTCATCGACAGTGACGCCACCATGTGCGAGAATGGACTTGGCCTTATTGCGGCTGATGCCGTCAAGGACTTGCATGACAAAGTCAAGCAACTTGGCGGGTTGCTTGACCTCGCGCACGACAGCTTTGTCATCGTTGCGCGGTACCCTGTGATCGTGTCGGCGATTGGCCATAATTTTCTAATGCTATTAAGTAATTAAGGACCTTAATGTCTTTAAAGTCCTTAATCTGGTTTTAATCAAAGATGTGACGCAGGCGGGAGAAGATGCGGCTCTTGTCACTATCGGTGGGCTTGACATGCTCGCCGGCATTCTGCAACATAGTGATGGCTTCTTTCTCCTTGTCATTGAGTTTCTCGGGCATATAGACCATGACATTGATGAGCAGGTCGCCCGTTCCATAACGCTCGGGTGAGGGCAAGCCCTTGCCGCGCAGGCGCAGGATGCTGCCAGGCTGTGTGCCGGGCTTGATGGTCACGCGGGCCTTGCCGTCAACTGTAGGCACCTCGACCTTGCCACCGAGCACAGCGGTGGGGATGTCAAGCATCAGGTTGTAGATGAGGTCATTGCCATCGCGGGTGAGATGGGCATCGCGCACTTCCTCGATCACTACGAGCAGGTCACCAGGAACACCGCCACCAGGAGCGTCATTACCCTGGCGAGCCATACGCAGGGTCATGCCATCGGCAACGCCTGCGGGTATGTTGATGCTCACCACTTCCTCCTTGCGAATCAGGCCCTTGCCACCACAATGCGGGCAGGTCTCCTTGATGCGCTTGCCGCTACCGCCGCAGGTGTGGCAGACACTCTGGGACTGCATCGTGCCGAACATCGTGCGCTGCATACGCACCTCAACACCCGAGCCCTGGCAGGTGGGACAGGTCTCAAATGCTGTACCGTCCTTGGCACCAGTACCGTGGCAGTGGTCACATGACTTCATTCGGGGGATGCGCAGTTTCTTCTCGGATCCCTTGGCAATCTCGGGAAGCGTCATCTTGACACGCACGCGCAGGTCCGAACCGCGCTTTACACGCTGTGACTGACCGCCGCCACCACCGCCAAAGATGTCACCAAAACCTCCAAAAGCGCCACCGAAGCCGCCGAACAAGTCACCGAACTGCCTGAGGATATCCTCCATCGACATGCCGCCGCTGAAACCGCCGCCACCCATCTGCTCGCCTGCAAAACCAAACTGGTCATAGCGGGCACGCTTATCAGGGTCGCTGAGCACGTTATAAGCCTCGGCAGCCTCTTTGAATTTCTCCTCGGCAGCCTTCTTCTCGGCATCGCTCTTGCCTTGCTGCTTGTCGGGGTGATACTGGATGGCAAGTTTGCGATAGGCCTTTTTCAGGTCATCGGCGGTCGCATTCTTCTCCACCCCAAGTACCTCATAGTAATCTCTCTTCTGAGCCATATATCTTATTAGTTTCTAGTCCTTAGTCCCTAGTTTTTGTCAAGTTTACCCTTAATCAGTTGCCAACGACAACCTTGGCGTAACGCAATACCTTGTCGTTGATCATATACCCTTTCACTGCAGTGTCAATGACCTTGCCCTTCATCGAGGGGTCTGGTGCGGGGAACATAGTTACCGCTTCATGGACATCGGTATCAAAGTCCTTGCCCGTCGATTCAATGGCAATGACGTGCTGACTCTCAAGGTATTTCACAAATTTATTATAGATGAGGTCAACGCCCTCCTTGAGGCTATCCAGGTCGCCACCCTTATTGATGGCATCCAAGGCGCGCTCCAGGTCGTCAACCACGGGAAGGAGTTCACGCATGGCACGTTCAGCTCCATTCTTGATGAGTTCGGCTTTCTCGTTGAGTGTGCGTTTACGGTAATTATCAAACTCTGCGAGTTTGAAAGCATATTCCTTCTTCTGGTGCTCCAGTTCGGCCTCCAGTTCGGCAATCCTCTTCTCGGGATTTTCCTGTTCGGTATTCTCGTTCTCACTGGCTTGCTGCTCAGCATTCAGAGCCTCCTGGTCCTGAATTTCCTGCTGTGTGGCTTTTGCCTCGTCGTTTTGTTTCTTCTTGTTATTTTTAGACATATCGTTGTTGTGTTATTACTCGTTTTACTGAATAGATTGTTGCAAAAACCACTCCAAGCCGCCCTTATCGCAGTGGCAGGACAAAGGTGGCGCAATCGGCAAAATTGTCAGCCGCAGCCTCTGCCAGTTTGTCACTATTGAAAATGCCGAAAACCGTTGAGCCTGAACCCGACATGGCTGCATAGAGTGCCCCCGCATCAAGCAAGTTGGCCTTGATGAGCCACAATTGAGGCAGGACGGCAAATACGCTGGGCTCAAAGTCATTGACCAGCAAACCGTCCCATGTCTCGACGGGTTGGGAAACAGTCGTCATCAGGTTGACTGTCGCCGGTGCAGGAACGACACGGCTATAGGCGGTGCGGGTATCCACTCCGACGGGTGGCTTGACCAGCAACAGGGTCTTACCCTGGAGCGAGACCTCGACAGGTGACATCACGTCACCGATGCCTGTCGCCAGCATCGGGCGATTGTAGATGAAAAAGGCACAATCAGCCCCCAATGTGACAGCCATTGACGCCAGCTCTTGATCACTCAGCTTCAAATCAAACAATTTGTTGAGCATCAACAGCGCATGAGCAGCATCGCTGGAACCGCCACCCAAACCGGCTCCGTCTGGGATGTGCTTGTAGAGATACATCGCAATAGGTGGCAGGTCATAACGTTCCTGCATCATGCGGTAGGCACGCATGACCAGGTTCTTCTCCACAGGGCAATCGACAGCGTTGCCATAGCAGGTCAATGTGGTCTCGCCACTGGCAGGGACAATCTCCAGCACGTCGGTGAGGGGGACAGGATAAAAAACGGTCTCAATATTGTGATAGCCGTCTGGACGACGCTCTACGATGTTGAGACCCAGATTGATTTTAGCGTTAGGGAATGTGATCATGTCATTGAAGTTACAGGATAGGGCTGATAAGGCGGACAACGGACTCAAGCGCCTTCTGGATAACGGGGCGCTGTTTCCACTTGCCCAGGGACAGACGTGTGGAGTGTTCCATATCCGAGAAGAAGATATCTTTCATCTTCTGGTTCATTTCTTTGCTGTAGAACAGCGCATTAATCTCGAAGTTGTGCTCAAAGCTGCGGAAGTCAAAGTTGGTAGAACCTGTCGTGACAAATTCATCATCGACGATGACCACCTTGGCATGAATGACGGTCGGATCATACAGGTATATCTTAATTCCGGACAGCAGGCATTCCTTGATGTAGGAACCGGTGGCAAGACGCAACATGGCAGAGTCCGTCTTGCGGGGAATCATCAACCTCACATCTACCCCAGCCAGTGCGGCGCTCTGCAAAGCCTTGAGCAAAGAGTCACTAGGGAGGAAATAGGGTGTCTGGACATAGACACATTGCTTGGCAAGGGTGATGGCCTTCAGGAATACAAACGAGATATTGTTCCAGCGGTTGGTAGGTCCACTGGTCATCATCTGGACCAGATGATTATGAGGTGCCGACGGATCGGCATGACGAATCGTGGGCGACGTGAGCAACTCATGGGTGGTAAAGTCCCAATCGATAGCAAAGGAGTATTGCAACGCCGTTACCGCATTGCCCGAAATGCGCAAGTGGGTGTCACGCCAGGGTTTCCAATTCTTGTCACCGATAACATATCGGTCGGCAATGTTCATGCCACCCAAATAGCCCACGTTACCGTCAATGACAACAATCTTGCGGTGATTGCGCCAGTTTACACGGAAGGCAAAGGTCATGAGTGTCAATTCAAGGAAGGCATGCACCTCAATGCCGGCCTCACGCATCTGTTTCAACAAACGGGGACTCATATAGAACGAGCCGACATAGTCATAGAGCACCCTGACCTTCACGCCCTCACGAGCCTTCTCCATGAGCAGATTGATCAATTCGGCACCCGTCTTGTCATTCTCAATGATGAAGTATTGCAGATGGATATAGTCACGTGCTGCACGGATATCTCTTTTCAACGCCTCGAACTTGTCATACCCTGTCGTGAATACATCAATCTCGTTACCCTCGAACAGATGTGGGCGGGCCAGCTTGTTGGCCAACGAGATGAGCTGACGAGAATCATGGGACAACTTATCACCCGGATCGGTTGGATCGGGCAGTTCGCTCATGCGACGCAATTCTCGCAAATGGGATTTTGATATCAGAATCATACCCTTCAGACTGCGGCCGAAGATGAAGTAAATCAACAGACCCAATACCGGCAAGAGTACAAGCACCAGCACCCATGCCATCGACTTGACCGGGTTGCGGTTCTCGCTAAGCACCAGCACGATCACTGCCAGCACAGTGAGAAAGTACAACACCAGCAAGACGTTGTACACAATATTGGCGTATGGGAACAACTCGGCGAGAATCATGATCTCATTCTTTTAAACAATAACGGACGTGACACAGTCACGCCCATTTATTCAATTCTTCTCAACAGGAAGACAGTGCTGTAGCACCGTATTATACGACTCAACGCACCACCACCTTGCGAGACCACTGGTTACCGCACCTGACGATATAGAATCCTTTAGGAAACTCTACAGACACACGCTGGTCGGCACCCACGCGAACTACCTTGACAAGTTGTCCTGTGATAGAATATACATTGAAAGAGGCGTCACTATTGCCCGCAGTGAAGACTATGCGCCCCTCTGCCCCCTGTGCGATGGGACCACTGGTGGTCTCGGTGCGCTGGGGTAAGAAGTTGTCGGGCACCGGGACGGCTTGTGTCATTCCCACTGCCAATAGGCAAACCAATATGTAAAGGATGCGCTTCATCTTACGTCTTCGTTCTGTTTCAATCTGCAAAGGTACATCGTTTTCTTGAAAAGCCAAAGCACTTTGCGCGATTTTTACACTTTCTTAGACTAATAGATGCCGAATAAGTTAAAGAATCAACTCAATAATTAACAAGAATTAATGAATATCCTTTCACCTGAACAGTCAAGCAGGATACCGAAGACACCTCGCCACAGTAACCCGATGAAGGCAGAGATCAATGAGGAATGAACTTGCCGATTTTGGTCGTCAGCTTTTCGCCCAACAGCTTGCGAGCCATCTGCTTTACGGATCCAGAGCCTGTGGCTAAAGTACTGCGCAGGATGTGGATAGCATCACTCTCGTCATCGCTATCGGTAAAGACCTCAAACACAACGGGGCGCTCTTTAGGTTCTGGGCTGAAGAAAGCATCACACACTGCAAGGTATTCCTCCTTGGTTCTGGCGGTCATGTATTCATATCCCAAGTCCTGGGCATAATGCTTGACCAATTCGGGCGACTTGTTGCCAAAGTGTCCTGCAGCGGCGACGAAGAGGTCACCTGCTGCACCGAACTTGGAGGCCGGATGGTCCGAATTATGGAACTCGGTACCGCGACCATTGTTGACGAGCATGATGCGCACATTCTTGCCCACATGCCTGTTGCCCAGTACATTGATATCATAGAAGAAAGCCAAGTCGCCGACCACGGCAAAGTATAGTTTTTCGGGATTGACCAGCGAAGCGCCAATGAGCGTCGACACATCGCCATCAATGCCAAAGCCGCCCACATTGCAGGCAGTGGTCACCCCCTTGGGGATATCAAAGAAGTTCCAACTGCGCAATGAGTTCAAGATACCCACATGCAGTGTGGACCCATCAGGCACTTTGGAAGCACTCTGCTGGGCAATCCACACATTGGAGAACGGCAACTCGGGGAGTGCCTCCAGCGTCTGTCGCTGATAATCTCGGCACATGTCCAAATAGCCTGTACGAGGTTCAGCATCAGTGATATAGTGTCTGAAGAAAATCTCTTCCTCCATCTCAAAGACGTGAGTCAACCTCTTGAAGCGGTCACGCAACTCACCATCGGGACTGACACGCCACACTCGGTCAGCAACCAGCAGGTTCATCGAGTCATCACCACTCACTTCTCCGATGTGAATCATCAGGTTAGGACGAATGGGTTCTTTATCCCAATTGAACTGCAAACCGATTAATGCCGGGTGGAACTCATATTTGCCTCGGTATCCACCTGTCACGTCCGAGAACACAACTGCATCATGGCTGGCGCAGAAGGCATCCACGGCCTCGGTCAACTCAGGACTAAACGGCTGATGAGAGCCTACAAAAACCACGATCTTCCCTTCCTTGGGCAATTCGGGGAACTGTTCGTGGGGCATAATACGACTGATGACCCGGGTTGGCGGCAATTCCTGCAAAGAAAAGTTCTGGTTATAGGCTGTCTCCAAGTTGATGTGTACCGGGCCTCCGCCATGACGATGAAGTGCAAGCAAGGCCTTATTAGCCTTGATCTCACAGTCCCATTCCTCGTCTTTGGAACGTACCATATTCAGTAATATGCTGTCAACGACCATGTCAGCCATCTGGCTAGAACGGTCTATCACCTGAGGATTCAGATGCCCAACTCGCATCGGGTTCTGGGTAGAAGTCACTGCCAGAATCGGGAGTTTGCGGTAATAGGCTTCGGTAAGACCCGAGGCATAATTCCTTGATGCCGTGGCGCCCGTGCAGGTCAGCACAACAGGTTCACCACTCTCGCTGGCGATACCGCAAGCCAGATAGGCAGCCGACCGCTCATCCACCGAGGAAAATACCTTGAAGAACGGGTCATTCTGGACACTGACGACAAAGTTGATATTTGTTGTACCCGGCGAGGCTATCACATAGCGGATGCCATGGGTCTTGAGCAGTGCGACCAGAATCTGCACATTGCGCTCAGCAGAATAAAATAGATCCATAATATCAAATATATTATTTCCACCTTGCGTTGATGGTCTTACCATTGTTGCAAGTGATAATTTGTCCAGAGATACAGCTTGATGCATCCGAGAGCAGGAATACCGCTGCCTCGGCCACCTCTTCTGGCAAGTATACTCTCCCATTAGGGTTAAAAGGGCAATTGATATCTTCCTCGGGATTATAATGCGACATATTAGTTGCTGTCACCCCTGGAGCAATAGCATTTACCCTGATACCTTTCTTAATATATTCATAAGCTAGTCCCTGTACCAGACTATTAATGGCAGCCTTGGTCAATCCATAGGGTCTGATGTCTGCCATGTCACCCGTCTCAGAAGAAATAAAGATGACATGTCCCTTGACACCATTATTTTCCATGTGAGTCACCACTCGTTGAGTAAGGAAAAACGGACCACGGAAATTAGTATTGAACTGCCTATCAAAGCCCTCAATTGAAACGCGACTGAAAGCCTTCTCATGCAGCGAGATGCCCGCATTGTTCACAAGACAGTCTATATTCCCCAGTTTTTTCTTCGCCTGATCAACAAACTCATCAAATGTCTCCACTTGGGTCAAGTCCAAGACCAACGCTTCGCAACCCAGTTGAGCTGCTATATGTTCTAGCTTTTCCTTGCTCCGGGCTGCTATCAACACCTTGGCTCCTTCGGCAACAAATCGCTTAGCCATTGCCTGCCCGATGCCACTAGTGCCTCCTGTAACAACGATTCGCTTCCCTTTCAAACGTTGGTCAGGCTGGATAAACGAAATATCAGCCTTTACAACCTGGTTATGCTTGATATAGTTCTTGATTTTTTTTGAAAAAGGTAGTTTCATTCGAGAATAAACAAGATTTAATGGCAATTGCCCTATCTAAAACTAACACTTAAAATCTATTAATGAGACTTACGTATCCCCAATTCATATCAGTGCTACTTGAATTATACAGGGTAATGGCGCTCTGGATTAGTTTTGCCCCTTTGAAGAACCCATTTCCCTAATCTGATTATTGCCTGTTTTGTAATCTGTGGAGACATATATAACCACGCAACAATCAACGAAGGCATAGGAAAGTTCATTCTTTTTGCCAACTGGCAATTGTCATGCGCATAAATATCTGTTTTCTTGTGCAGTACAGTATAGCACTTGTAAGCAAATCTGTTTTTACTGTATCTCTCTAAATTGAATAAATCACGAACATCATCCAATCGATTAAGGATGTCTAGGGTCAAGAGGGTCCGCTTGCACTTATGACAAGCAGAACAGTTATCGGCTGTCGTCCTCATGCTGACGCAGACATTCAGATACCTCTTGAACGGCGGATAGTTGAGCAAGCGCTGAGTTTTCTCACTACGACGGTATTGAGTACCATCAACAATGATATCAAGTGTCTCTGTTTCTGTCAGATAGTCATTGCACATATCGGTTATTGAGGCATAATCGGCTGCTGTCATATGTACAATTTCCCAATAGGAATAGTCATAGGCAACATAGTACTTATCAAGCACTTTCTCAAATACCAATATGCCCGTACTACGACATAACACGCCAGCATCATATTCCCATTCAAACTCATAGAATTCAAAAAGATTAGAATCCATCGGGACGAACGGAAGCCCTAACTCTTGTGCCAGAGGCAATAGGTACTCATAACGTGTATAGAACTTTTTACGTGCCCTTTCACCACCGCCTCCATGCGAACCCACATTGAAGAAGAACAGTGCAGATAGCTTGAAATTGGGCTTTTGTTCCAACTCAAACCTATCATATAACGTTGAGAAAGCATCAATTCCCGCCGAGAATCCTGTCCCCACAAGATGTCCCGTCTTTCGCGTAGTGGCAAAACCCTTAACGGTTATATTGATTTCGGTCAAGTAATCCAGATAGGCCCGTTCACAATTTTGTACATAATGTGTAAGGCTATCATGGAGTCTCTCGGATACACAGCCATCAATGGCGAGATCTTCCTTATAATACATGGCTGGGAATAGCATGGCTACCATGAAGGCATCATAGACGTCGTCGGTGAGCCAATCGCCAAATTCATCAGGAACAGAGAACCATAACTGTTTAGCCGTGGAGAACGAGCAATCGATGTCACACACGATGCGGCACTCCTTGGTTTGAGGCAACTGTTCTTTTCTAAGGTTTGATACTCGTATCATGATCGTGAGATATTAAATTTCTCCTTGAGTGATTTTGTCACAAACTCCCGTTCATTCCTGTTGAAACCATAGTACCAGATAAACGGTAACATCAAAGCCTCAAATACGATAGTGAATCCTATCAGTTTCAAGAACGAGTCATTGTGGACAAAGTACTGATATACAATGGATATTATGCTGCCATACAGCAACGTAGGCACAATTGTTGTGACGAACATTCGCAGATAGGAACGTTTGTCAAAATCAAACAACTTGCAGCACTGCTGGGCAAGTAAAAACAAAACCGCAATCTTGAAGATAATCGCCAGAACAAATCCAGACTCAGGCGACAAACCCACCTTAAATGCAAGATAGGTGCAAGTGATATTGACAAAATACAGAATCGTCAAGACGATTTCATAGACCTTGATCTTTTTGGTTGCCAGCACTGCAGTATATAATGGCGTTGTGAAGCAATCAATAAACGTATACAACAAGATGAGGTTGGCAAAGTTAACAGCGTGATCTGGAACCTCAACAAGCCATGCGTCAAGAAGCACTCTAGTGTTATTGATCATGGGAAAAATCAGCACCACCATCAAGAAAAAAGAGAACTTGGTGCTCTTCACAATCAAGCCGTTCAATCGACTGATATCATCTGATGCATAGGATTTTGTGATCTGTGGTTGTACTGCCGTCGTGAAACCACCGATGAAACGGGTCACCACTGAGCTGACCTGGAATCCTACACCGTGAGCTGCATTCACTACTGGACCAAAGAACATGTTCAACAGCATAATGACACCCTGGTCCTTGACAACTACTGCTGCATTGCCCCAAAACGTCCACCCGATAAATACTGAGATATCCTTTACTACCCCTCTATTGAGTTTAGGTGCTGTCTTACATTCAGGGAACTTCCTCATGCAGTACACAACGTATATCACCTGATAAAGGATTCCAGTTCCTAGTCCCAGGAGTGCATAAAACACCAGTCTGTCAATTGGGGAGATGTAGAGCAGATAGACTATCATCAACTTGACGAAAACGTCAAGGATGCTCATGTAGGCAAACGCCGACATCTTCTCATGAGAAATGACAGATGCTCCATAAGGGACATTCAGCAGGGATATCGAGAACGAGATAATCGAGCAGTGAAGAGCACATTTGGCTGCGAACATCCTTTCAGGTGGTATCGTCAACTTGGTTTTGAGAAACCAGATTGCCAATATCTCACATATCACAAAGATTGATATGGCAAGAATAATATGGATAGCACGTACTGTAGCAAACGTCTTCTTGAGTTCTTCATAATTACCCGTTCCCAAGGCATAAGTCAGAAAACGACTCGTCGATACCGAGAGAGAGCCGGACAAAATGCCGAACATTCCCACAAGGCCGGCAACGACCTGATTGATACCAAAATCCACAATGCCCAGGGCATCCAGCACGAGACGGCTCGTGTACAAGGAGACAGCCATCACAACAATCATACGCAGATAAAGCAACAACGTGTTCTTTACTATGCGACGATTGTTATCTTGATAGCCACCGGTCACAGGTACAGACTGAGCACCAGATGTGGATTCATTTTCTTGGTTGTTATTTATATTATTGTCTTCAGACATTGGTCTATCGTTAGATGATTGTCAATACTTCTCAAACTACGTCTGCCGTTCAAGATGCTGTCGTTGAAAAGGTGGAGAGGGCATTGACGACGAGGGGGCGCTTGCGGTCGTGTGGGGTAATCGTCCAGGTGGAAACGATGGACTGGGCCTGATTGCGCAGGGTCTCGTCGCCAGTGGCAGCAAACATGAAGGCGAGCTGCCAGGCACGTTGTGTGTCACTCTTGACTCGGGGCAGGATATCCCTGCAGCGAGCGTCCCATTTGGCGACATGCTCACGATCGCCGAGGGCAGCATAGCTCATGAGCATCAACGTGGCGTGCTGACTTGCGATATTGACAGTTGCTGGCTTCAGAGCTTCAAAGCGTCCGGTAAAAACTGTCATGGCTGCGATATCATCGGTCGTCAACCCACGATCATTCCCCTTATTCCTCGCGTGATGCAAAGCTTGGATGACACGAGGCATGTGGGACTCAAACTGACGATAAGGATGCCTGTTCCCCTTGCCAAACTGCAGGATGCGTATGTATTGCGGTCCGATGTCGGGCGTAGCGACCAGGAACAGATTTCCTATCGCCATGAGCACCTTACCACCATTGCGTCCCTGGCTGCATTGCAGTGTCCCGCACATGCCGTCAAACTCTCCTCCGACAATCTCTACCTTGTCTCCCTCCTCCAAATCGACACTATCCAGGGGATAACAAGG
>JAEEGL016808080.1_pt1 | contig 22103 bp, 17 predicted proteins | sample 9134231 | NCBI WGS metagenome assembly JAEEGL01 (sample SAMN16246548, study PRJNA631951) | gut metagenome | biome: gut microbiome; feature: rumen; material: fiber-attached | host: Bos | place: Iran: Karaj | collected 2018-10 | reverse complement strand
TGAGGAATAGCATAGATCACGTCTGTCGGCACACCCATTGCCATAACATGACCATTGGAAGTAGATATTTCCTTGGAAATAATCGGGATGAAATTATCTTTTTTCATAGCCTTCCAGGCAGGATGGCTCAAAATATTGTGATGGTCAGAAAGCGCGCCATACATCAGTCCCATAGCCATCATGGAATTCGCTACCTGCTGCGGCGTTTCAACCACATCATCGTCCCCTCCAAAAACAGGACTGGAATAAACGCAGTGATGATGCAACTCTCCGGAAATCCACCCTTCAGCTTCCATATTGATGAATCTGTTTATTTCATAGGACTTTCTGGTAAGCTGTCCCTCTTTTATTTCAATAGCATCTGTTATTATCTCACACTCGCTGCCCTTTGAAATCTCAACCACATATCTTCCCACAGGCAGTTTTCTTGAAAGACACCCGTCAAATCCTGTAATATCGCGGATCATGGTTATCTTCCCGTTTACCCTATCAAAGGTCGCTGCCTCTTCATGCTCCATAAGCTTAAAGAGCTTTACCTGCGCAGGTGTCCCCACTCCACAGAAATGTGTTTCCACAAATAAATTACCAAGCTTAACTTCCGGTCCTATAATTCCGTTTTGATGGAATCGGTTTCTGTCATTTTTGGCCGCATAATCCACTTCGTTGGTTCTCCTTGCAGTCTTTTCAACCAACTCATCATTTATATATCTGACATATTTATAGAGTCTGTCTGCATTCATCTCATCTACCACTGCGTCAGATACACCATTATCCTTATTAATCCCTTGCAAAAGACCTATTGCTATGCTCAAAAACTTTGTTTCTTTACTCATATTCAACTACCTCCACGCAAAAATAGAATGCATGATAATAGAAACTATCCTATACCATACATTCTATTTTTTTAGTCGTGCATTATCTACGCGCTTTTTATGTCAAATCTATAAAAAGATTGCATTTTTTGCACACGTTATAATTCGACTCTTATAGTCTTGATCTCATATGGATTCAACAGGAAAGACACTTCTCTATCCATGGGAGAAATTTTTAGTTCTGAGTTTAATTCCTGTTCAAAAAGATTGCATTCTGTAACAGCTTTAAGTGCACCTTTATAAGGCGCCAACAATCTTGCCTTTACCTCTCTCTGTCTGCCGTGACCCTCATATAGCCTGATTATAACTGCCTTTTTATCCTGTGACAGCTTAACAGCGCCAATGTAAACGCCCTCATTTCCACCAAGATCGATTAATGTCCTAAGAAGCTGATGTGCATCTATATTGCAGCAGCCAAGATATCCAAGTGACTCTGTATTTAGTTTCTGCGCTTCTTCTATTACCTTCCCTTTTCTATAATCCCCCATGTGAGGGAAAAGAGAATAGGTAAATCCATGCATTCCCTGATCAGCATTAGGATTTGGAAAAATGCCGGATTTTATCAGCGTAAGTCGCATAAGCTTTTCTTTGGCATCGTAGCCGTATTTACAATCGTTTAAAACTGCAACGCCATAGCCATCTTCAGCTTCTTCGGAAATGTCCATCCATCTGTGGGCACAACACTCGAATTTCGCCTTGTCCCAGCTATTTTCCCTTGTCAACCTCCGCTTTATTGAACCATACTCTATTTCACAGGTAATATCCTTAGAATCAATATTTACAGGAAATGCTGCCTTAAGCAGAATCTGATGCTCATGCCAATCAGCTTTAGTCACAAAATCTATACGCCTTGTATCATTTCTTATGATAACATCCTGGTAGATTTTCGAATTTCTAAAGCTTCTGGTAATATGAACTGTTAAAGCATCGGCTATATCCAAACCTTCCCTATTATTTTCCTCAATTTCCATGTATTCCAAATCAGTAATATCATAGGAAACATCTTCGAAATCTGCATCAATATTCCAGGCATCATATTCCTTGGGTTCATCCTTAAAGGCAATCAGGCGATTTAGCGGGTGTTTATCAGTATCTGCGACTTCTCTACGCGCTTCCTTGTCATAAAGACTTATAATCTCTGCATTTTTATCAAAAGAAATCTTATAAGCATAAGTCTCTACAATCGTCAGTCCATTCGTTTCAACAACAGATATTGACTCATCAACATAACTATCTTCATCCCTTTTTTCATCGGCAGAAGAATGTTCAAACCCTAAAACAGCGTTCCCTTTTTGGTCACCTTTAGATTTCTTTATACAAAAATCTTCCTTGATTCCGTCAAGAAAATCGGCTTTTATTACCGCTCTAGTGCCAGTATCCATAAGCTTTTTAATAATATCAAATGCTTTTTTATATTCAGCATCCGAATCCTGGTACACTGCCTCAATTGAAGATCCAGGCAAGATATCATGGAACTGATGAAGCATCAGTATTTTCCATGCTCTGTCAAGTTCCTCTGCAGGATACTCTTCTCCTATATAAACCTTGGCAAACACGGCAAGAAGCTCCGCCTCACCAAGCAAAACCTCCAGTTTCCTGTTATTGCGCTTATTTTTGCCTATGGAAGTATAGGTTCCTCTGTGAAATTCAAGATATAACTCATCATCCCATACGGGAACCGTAGGATTATCCTTTATCTTATCAAGTACCCCTTCCATAAAGGCAGATACTGTCTTTTGCTCCGTTCTAGGGCACCCGGGAATTCCCATCTTTAGCCTTCTATCCATTTCCAGCATTTCCCAGGTAGGCCCGCCACCCCCATCACCGAAACCGTAGCAGGTCAGAACTTCCTTGGTAATCTCTTTTTCTCTGAAAGCTCTCCAAGTGCCCATAATCTGGGTGACATCCTGCCTTCCATTATATGTATATTCCAGCGTCCCGCCCTTTTTCATAGCCTGATCAGCCTTTGGCAGATTGCAGGTAGTAATAAGATAGGTCGGAATTTCACTCCCATCTATTCCTCTCCACATGAAAAGATCGTGCGGCATCCTGTTTGTATCATTCCACCCCAGCTTGGTGGTTATAAACGCCTTAACTCCGCTCTTTTTAAGAATCTGCGGCATGGCTGCACTGTAGCCAAAAACATCCGGAAGCCAGAGAATATGACTATCTATCCCAAACACATCCCTGAAGTATTCTTTTCCGTAGAGGATCTGCCTGACAAGGGATTCGCCACTTGTAAGATTGCAGTCAGCCTCAAGCCACATAGCTCCCTCCGGCTCAAATCTTCCTTCTCTGACCCTCTCCATTACTTCTTCAAAGAGCTCCGGTTCATCTTCTCTTACAAATTCAAACATTTGAGGCGTACTGAACATAAAAAGATATTCCGGATATCTTTTCATTAGCTCCATAACTGTGGAAAAACTCCGGATTACCTTTTCTCTGGTCTGCTGAATCTGCCATTTCCAGGCAACATCAATATGTGTGTGCCCTACGCTCGCTACAGTCACACCATTTTCAGCGCCATACAGATGCTCCTTAAGGAAATCTCTCGCCTTCTCCATGGATTCCGCAGTAAAATGCCCCAAACTATCATGCTCCAATAGTTCACAGACCTTACTAAGCGCTTCCAGAATAATCTTTGCATCTTCTTCATCCACAGCTTCTACTGTTTCAAGAGCCTTTCTATCACTTAACAGATCAATCGCGTTCTTTCTGGAATCCAGTCCCAGCATAGCTTTTGCGCCGTCAAACGGCACCATCATATCAAAATACAGATCCTTGGCAGTCTCATCCAGCGCAGCAACCTTCATATTCAGAAGATTTCCATCCTTGGCCAGATTAGAATAAGCGTAGATAGCTATATCTACGTCCCTGCTCGCAGCATTGTCCCAATCTTCTCTGGTATATATGCTTATGCAGTTGTGATTCATATCCATTCCACAACGTCTTTTGCCATTTATATACACAAGCATCTGCGGATTATCAGTATTCCAGATATCTTCTGCACCTGTGCTTAGGAAAAAGAAGACCTCTTTTCCCTTAAATCTCTTAGGTACAGTAAGCGAAACCCTGAATAGTTCATGCCCATCCGGATCACCCCATGCAGAACCCACATCAAAAGCCCCCCATCCGCAAGTATCCCCAAGGAGTTCTTCCCTATGCCCATAAGGAACCTTTTTTCTCCTGATTCCATCATGGCTCATAACTTCAGTAATCTCCTCGTTATCTGCAAACATCTGAGCATTTAGTTCATCAACAATCTCACTGATTTTCTTAAGTCTTTCATCCATAAATAATCCCCAGCCTTTCAAGCTCCTGCTTCAGATAGCGTGGTATCAGCCTTTTAAGTTCACAAAGCTCCACATAGTCCCCCTGTAATATCTCACATCTTTCAAACTCCATCGAGGGTGTAAAACTATAGTTATCCCGGATATAATTCACAATCTTCTCGTTATCAGCTCCTGAAATATGAATATCTTTTACGTACTCATCAGGAGCATCAAGGCCATGAATTCCGGCAAGTCTGTCACATGAGCTAAAAAGCTCGCTATACAGATACATTAGTTTCGGAGATGCAAGCATTGCATGCTTTCCCGGTTGAGAATAAAAAGAAACATGACTGTCATTTAAGATTGTGACATTAGTGTCATCAGAATTAGACTCATTTTTAATTCTGTAAGCATTCAGAAAGCGACCATGGAAGCTTCCCTCCGCCCCTGCAATGATACCTTTGTCATTAAGATAGACCCAGATGTGCTCCAGATCATATAGATGTTGAATGTCATAGTCCAGATAATAAGTGTATTCAAGAACTCTGCACGCCCCGGGAAAGTTCTCAAAATCAAATATTCTGTTAAAAGAACTACTTTTAACCCTATTTTCAGTATATTCGCAAAAACCAACCTTCCTAATCCGGAAGGGTTCTTTTTTGTCCATAAAGATTATGGGCGAATACTTAAATGCGTCTTCAATCATTTGCTCTCCTTTGGCAACCTGCTACAGTGATAATGAATAATGGATGAACTAAAACAATACCTTACCTCTGTTAATAACATGCTTTAACTTCATATTTTCATCAACAAGCAAGATATTGGCAAAAAAACCCGCCTCTATACATCCATATTTATCGCCAACTCCAATCGCCCTGGCAGCATTTTCAGAGGCCGCCATAATGGCCGCCTCCTTATTAACTCCCATATTTATTGCATTCTTCATACATTGGAAAAGATTTGTCACGCTTCCTGCTATAGTACCGGGATCATCTGTTAGAACGGCTTTTTGACCGCAAACTGTCACAGACTGCCCCCCAAGTTGATAAATTCCGTCAGGAAGCCCTGTAGCCTCCATGCTGTCCGATATCAGAATCACTTTTCCATCCGGCATAGTCTCAAATACGAACCTGACCATAGCCGGATGCACGTGTATTCCATCCGCAATCAGCTCTACCTCTGCATTTTTTTCCATTGCGGCAGGAATCGGTCCTGGCTTTCTGTGATTAATTCCCGGCATAGCATTAAACAGATGGGTCACATGTCTTGCGCCCTCATCAAAAGCTGTCACAGCCTCTTCATATGTACAGGCAGTGTGAGCTATAGAAATATTTACCTCGTGGGAAAGCTCCTTAATAAAGTCGCTACTCCCCTCAATTTCCGGGGCAATATCAAGTAGCCTGATAAGATTTCCACTCTTTTCCTGAAGCCTTCTAAACATTGCCACATCAGGCTTTGCAAGATACTTCGGATTCTGTGCTCCAATCTTTTCAGGGCTTATAAAAGGCCCCTCCATATTGATTCCAACAAGCTGTGCCTGTTCTTCATAAGCTTCACCAGACGCATATTCGCGGGCAGTTGTCATGACCTTTTCAAGTATTTCTTCGCTGTAAGTCATTGTGGCCGGGCATATTGCCAAAACTCCGTTTTGAGCCTCATAAACCGATATTGCGGATAATCCTTCCATATCTGCGTCACAGAAATCATGGCCAACCGCCCCATGAAAATGGATGTCCACAAGCCCGGGAATGGCATAAAGCCCTGATGCATCCAGTATCTCTCCATCAGCAAAGCTCTTTATTCCTTCTAAAATCACTCCCACCAGACTATTATCTTTTATACTATTTGCGCCCTCAGAATCCCGGAGTGAAGCAATTTTGTCTTCTGCAATTTCTATATCCAGCTTTTGGAATCTATGCTCTTTCGTAAATACCTTTGCACCGGCTATCAGCATCTTTTCTCACCTCTACTCACAGCAATACTAACGAAATCCCCTAGGCAACATCATTTACATAAGTCTGATCTTAAAGCAGAGCGGCATATCTGATTTAAAGCTATCAACTGCCTTTATCACCATTTCCTGCTCATTTCTCTCAAATTCGAGCTTTTCGCCAGTAGATAATAGAGTAATCTCATCCAGTAAAAGACCTCTCATTGGCTCAGTCTTAAATGCCTTGATCTTGGCATCCTGCATCGCAGGTCTCATCCAGAAGGCATATACATAGCCGTCTTTATAGGTAAATCTGTAATCAGAGGCTGTATAATCCACCTCTCCTCCATCATTAAAGGAACCACTGGCAATTACAGTATCACCCTCTTTGTACTGGCTGTAATAGCTGGTCTCGTAAATACCTTCTCCGTTTGACTTAAGCCACTGTCCTATTTCGGAAAGCGCCTTTTCATCATCTTCTGTAAATGTTCCATCCGGCTTTGGTCCTAAGTTCAATAAGAAGTTACCATTCTTGCTGACAGCATCAATCAGATCGCAAACCAGCTTATATCCACTCTTGTATTCATTATCTTTAATATATCCCCAGGATCTGTTACCTATTGCTGTATCTGTCTGCCAATATCTTGGAGAAATCTCGCTAAGAGCTCCTCTTTCCACATCAAAAGTAGCTACATCCGGTGGAAATGCATGATGCTTGTAGCATATGGTAACCTCTCTGTCCCACTGAATTGCACGATTGTAATAATATGCACAAAGTCTCTTCAGATAAGGCTTAAATGCTTTATTCTGAATCCACCAGTCAAAATATAGCATTGCAGGCTTATATTTATCAATAATCTCAGCAGTTCTAACAAGCCAGTCATCAAGCCACTCTTTATCCGGCCCCTTAGAATCCGGATTCTCGGTATTCTCGGTAAATCCGGAGTTGTCCCATTCAGGGCAAAGAACTGCCGGACCATAAAAATCACGGTAATTGTCATCGTTTACATCACTGTCAAATTCACGTCCCAGATTCATAAAGAAATAATGCTCTGCTCTGTGAGATGATCCGCAGAAAGTAAGGCCCTGTTTCTCGCATTCAGCCTTAAGTTCGCCGGCAATATTTCTCTTAGGACCCATATTTGCAGCATTCCACTTATTAAACTCAGTGTCATACATAGCAAAACCATCATGATGCTCCATAACAGGCACTACATATTTAGCACCTGCGTTCTTAAAGGTGCTAATCCATCGTTGTGCATCAAAGTTCTCAGCCTTAAACATTGGTATGAAATCCTTATAACCAAAGTCCTTCTGTGGGCCATAAGTCTCTACATGATGCTTATACTCTCTAGCCTCCCTGTTATACATATTTCTTGAGTACCATTCATTACCATATCCCGGAACGCTGTATATTCCATAATGAATAAAAATGCCAAATTTGGCATCCTTAAACCACTTAGGAGTCTCATGCTCTGAAAGAGAGCCCCAGTCAGCCTTGTACCTTCCTTCACTATTTACTTTGTCAATTTCCTGTAAATATTCTTCTTTTGTCATTTCCTTCCCTTTCCAAAATGCATTAAATAATTGATGCAGATTACCCATAATCAATAAAACCAGCATTAAAATATAATTCTGACCATTTTTAATTATACCTTGACAGCATCTGTATTCAACGCTATTTTTTGCCCAAAGAGAGCCAAAATTTACGCATTTTTTGCTTTCTTGATACTTATTCCCTTTTCGTATTTATAAGGGCAAAAAAGGGCTGTAATAAAGATTTTTGGTATCTTTACTACAGCCCTGCTTTATAACTATATAAACTTACTCTGTTCTAGGAGGATGAAGTTCGATATGGCGTGTTATATAACACATATATCTCATATCAAATATATCATTTCTCTGTGGCTACACTTACTTCAGCTCCGGTAATATTAACATTCTTATTAACCTTAGCATCATATGTGTTAGCTCTCATGATCTCTGCAAAATCTACGCCTGTAGCTTCGCTCATGGTATCAAAGACCTGTTTCATTACTACCGGCATATTTCCGGAAATCCTTGATGCGCCGCCTTCACCGCCTTCGCCGGTTTCATAAATGTTGATCTTATCAATCTGTGACAAAGGTTTTGCAATCTCTGCAGCAATCTGAGGCATTACTTTGATCATCATTTCTGCCATTGCAGCGCCATTATACTTCTTATAGGCTTCTGCCTTCTTTTCCATTGCTTCGGCTTCCGCAAGGCCTTTCGCTTTGATTGCCTCAGCTTCTGCGCGACCCTTCGCTGCAATACCAGCAGCTTCTGCATCATATTTAGCCTTGATTCCTGCAGCTTCCTGCTCAGCGGCGAATTTCTGTGCCTCAGCCTGAGCTTTTTTTGCATCAGCTTCACGTTCCTGCTCATACTTTGCAGCTTCAGCTTTTCTCTGACGCTGGATCAGTTCAGCCTCAGCTTTCTTTTCTGCCTGATATTTGTCAGCATCAGCTTTTTTCTCAATTTCAGCAGCAAGCTCCTGCTGTTTTACAATTACTTCTTTCTGTTTCAGTTCTGCCTCGCGCTCTGCCTTGGCGATCTGAGCATTAACCGTTGCAGTCTGAATGGATTTCTGCTGTTCCTGCTGCTGAATCGCATATGCTGCGTCTGCTACAGCGTTTGCTGTGTCGGCCTGCTGCTTCAGTTCTGCCTGCTTAATGGCCAATGCATTGTTTTTCTCAGCAATTTCTGTCTGTGCAAGAACTCTGGCATCATTAGCCGCTTTATCAGCCTCAGCCTTTGCAATGGCCACGTCTCTGTCAGCCTGAGCCTTCGCGATTGCTGCATCCTTTTTTATCTTAGCTGTATTATCCATACCAAGGTCGCTGATAAGACCATTCTCATCGGTTACATTCTGAATGTTACATGACAGGATCTCGATACCAAGCTTGTTCATATCCTTGGAAGCTTTTTCCATAACCTGATCAGAAAAGCTGTCTCTGTCGGTATTGATGGTCTTTAGTGCAAGTGTTCCGATGATCTCACGCATATTACCCTGAAGAGAATCCTGCAAATCCTCTGTTATCTGATTAGGATCTTTGTTAAGGAAGTTCTTGGCAGCAAGCTGTATAGCTTCAGGGCTTGTACCAATCCTTACCTTCGCTACAGCATCAACATTAACGTTAATAAAATCATTTGTAGGAACTGACTGCTCTGTCTTGATATCCACAGTCATCTGTCCAAGGTACAATTTATCAACTCTTTCAAAAAACGGGATCTTAATACCGGCGCGACCTATGAGGATTCTTGGTGTCTTTCTTATTCCTGATATAATGTAGGCTCTGTCTGGAGGAGCTTTAACGTACCCCGCCACGATGACCATAATCACCACTAAAATGATTGCAAAAATTGAAATTAACTGGATATTCATACTGTCCTCTCCTTCTGGGCATTGCCCAAACATATATAAAAACATATTGATGTTAAGAAGATAGTATCACCCCTTCTATTCCGCTTAAATACAAGCTTTTGCGCGATATCAGGCCCTATTTTTCCGTTTTTGCAACATATGATTTGATAATAAAATATTTTTTTGCTACTATACTTAGACAGGTTTTTCAAAAATATATTTAATGGACAAATCAATTATCAACAAATTGTGAGGTTATAAGATGGAAACAAGTAAAATATTGATAGAAGCTTTTGGATATTTGGGATCTTCTCTGGTCCTGATTTCTTTTCTCATGGTGTCTGTGTTCAGGCTCAGAGTGGTAAACACGATTGGAAGCGTTATTTTCACAATATATGCATTTATCATTCACTCTTATCCAACTGCAATAATGAACGTTTGCCTTGTTATGATCAATATCTATTATCTGGTAAAAATGAGTATAACCAGTAAAGATTACGACTTAGTAAAGGTTAATACACAGGATGCCATGTTGAAATACACCATTGATAAATACAAGGAAGACATAAAGAAATGTTTCCCTGGAATCAATATGGATTTCACAAGCGCAAATACAGGATACTTTGTATGTCACAATGGAAAGCCGGCAGGAATTATGATCGGAGAACTTGAAGAAGGTTTGTTAGACATATACCTTGACTATTCTATTCCGGAATACAGAGATTGTTCCATAGGCGAGTTTTTATTTTCCAATCTCCGAGGTGAAGGCATAAAAAAAATCGTATATAGTGGAGTAGCCGATTTTCACAAGGAATATCTTAAAAAAACAGGATTTGTTAACGCCGGTTCCCGATACGAAAAATATTTATAATCCTAAGACAAAAATTGTGCCAAAATGTACATTTAATACATCTTGGCACAAATCATGAAAATCTCAGTGTTCAGTTTAATCAATACTATTGGCACATTACTGCTGCATATTTGAGTTCTTGATCATATTGATTGTTTCAATATCATTAGCAGTAAGCTTTATATTTGATTCAAGCACTTTTCCATCAGGAGTGGTAACTTTAACTGCAAAGACTGTACCTTCTGTCACTGCATTATTACCTACAGCCTGCATAAATGGGATAACCTTCGGATGATCCTGTTGGAAAAGACTAAGTCTTTGCTGAAGCTGCATCAGCATCATAGGATTCATATTCATGCGTATTTTTCCTTTCTTAGATAATTAAAGCTATTCTACCACAATTCCCATAAAATATTCATAGTTAAAAAATAGTCAAACTTCATAATATAGTTAAAAAATAATCAAAGTTTTTTAGAGATTTTCACTATATTTTTATATCTTTTTGATTAGAATCAAGTTTTTTTAGAATTTTTATGCTTATAATTCCATATGCATACAAAAAATGTATGCGCTTACATTTTAAATACACCTGTTTAATATAAGGAGGCATAATACATGTACGGATTTGGTGATATGATCCAGAAACTTAAAGAGAACCCTAAGACTATTGTTTTCCCAGAAGGTGCAGATCCAAGAATTCTTGAGGCTGCTTCCAGACTTCTTGCTGGCAACTTCCTTAAGCCAATTCTCTTAGGAAATGCAGATGAGATTAATAAATCAGCTGAGTCAGCAGGATACAACATTCGCGGTGCTCAGATTATTGATCCTGAGAATTTTGATAAATTTGATGAGATGGTTGAGCAGTTCTGCGAACTCAGAAAGAGCAAGGGAATGCCTCCTGAGAAGGCTATTCCTATCCTTAAGCAGACCAACTATTTCGGAACAATGCTTGTTAAGATGGGCTTTGGAGATTGCTTACTTGGTGGTGCTACATATTCTACAGCAGATACAGTACGTCCTGCTCTTCAGATCATCAAGACAAAGCCTGAGAACACTATCGTTTCTTCATGCTTTATCCTTGTTCGTCCTGCAGCAACAGGGGAGAACGAAGTAATCGCAATGGCTGACTGTGGTATCAATATCAATCCTAATGAGGATGAACTTGTTGAAATTTGCGGCGAAACAGTTAACTGTGCTGCAAGATTTGGTGTTGATCCTAAGGTTGCATTCCTTTCATTCTCAACAAAGGGATCTGCTAAGGATGACACAGTAACCAAGATGCAGAACGCAACTAAAAAGGCTCAGGAGAAATACCCTGAAATTCCTATCGATGGAGAGCTTCAGTTCGATGCAGCTGTATCTCCTCGTGTTGCTAAGCAGAAGGCTCCTGGATCACCAGTTGCCGGTCACGCTAACATATTTATTTTCCCTGATATCAATGCAGGTAACCTCGGTTACAAGATTGCACAGCGTATGGGTAACTTTGAAGCTTACGGTCCTATCCTTCTTGGCCTTAACGCTCCAATCAATGACCTTTCTCGCGGATGTAACGCACTTGAAGTATACTCAATGTCTATTATCACAGCATCTCTTGCTTGATAATTATTGTACTTAACAAATACCATTTTTTGTTACTTCAGCACCATAAAATGAGATTATATTGATTATTTAAGACCATCGTATGATAATTATGCGGTGGTCTTGTTTTATGTATGGTTTTGTAATATACTGTGTATCTTGTGTTAAATTCAATTGTGCTATACTGATTATAAAAGAGGTTTTTCTATTATGGCAAAGTCAGCAACTATGGACATGACAACGGGATCAATCAGAAAAGAAATGATTCTTTTCGCTATTCCGCTACTAGCCGGAAATGTTTTCCAGCAATTATACAATACAATCGACAGTATTATCGTAGGTCAGGTTGTAGGACCAGACGGACTTGGAGCAGTTACAAGTGTAGCTCCTGCCATCAATACTCTTGTCGGCTTTTTCATGGGCTTTTCTGCGGGTTCCAGCGTAGTTATCAGCCATTATTTTGGTGCCAAAAATATCCAGGGACTTAGAAAAGCTGTCCATACATCAGTTATCTGCACATTTATCCTAGGACTTATCCTTATGTTTGTCGGCTATTTCATAACACCGCCTCTGCTTATTTTCATGTCTACCCCTGAATCCGTTATGCCGCTGGCAACACAGTATCTCCAGATCTACTTTCTTGGAATAACCGGACTTATGCTCTACAATATTGGATCTGCAATACTGCGAGCAGTGGGCGATTCAGTAAGGCCTCTTATTTTCCTGATAATAACCTCAATCCTTAATATATTCCTGGATTTGTTTTTTGTTATAAATTTAAAAATGGGAGTTGCCGGAGCAGCCTATGCTACGATTATCTCGCAGTTCATATCAGCTATTCTAACCATAGCAGTTCTGTTCGTTAGTAAAGAATGCTATAACTTAAGAATTAAAGAAATGGCAATAGATAAGTCAATTTTATCTCAGATTATCAAGATAGGTATGCCTGCAGGAATACAATCAGCCGTTATTTCATTCTCAAATCTTTTTGTTCAAAGCTATATAAACAGATTTGGAGAAAGCAGTACCGCAGGTTGGGGCGCCTATGGCAGAATAGATGCTTTTGTAATGCTTCCGATGCAAAGCATAGCTCTTACTGCCACAACCTTCGTTGGTCAAAATGCAGGTGCCGGAAACGTTGACAGAATAAAAAAAGGAATCCGGGAAGCACTATTCTTAGCCGCACTATGTACAATAGCGCTTGTTATTCCTGAATTCCTTGCAGCACCTATAATTGTTGCTCTGTTCAATTCAGATCCAGAGGTAATAAGGTATGGTTCTTTGTTTATCAGAATGAACTGTTTCTTTGATATCCTGTGCTGTAGCAATCAGACTCATGCAGGCGTTCTCAGAGGTGTTGGTGATGCAAAGGCGCCTATGTATATCATGTTAAGCTCATTCGTTCTTTTCAGACAGATTTATCTCTTTATAGCATCTCATCTAACTACATCCATCTATCCGATATCAATTGCATATCCGATGGGATGGCTTGTTTGCAGCATCATAATGCTGATTTACTTCAGAAGAAGTAATTGGGAGTTAAAAGTAGATTCCACCTATAGGAAATAACTTATGTATTATGTCTACGCTCATGATTCTTGTAATACTCTGCTTTACTTACATACATTTCCTGATCAGCTGCCTTAACGATTTCATTAATTTTTCTGGAATCGCAAGACCATACGTGTCCTACAGAAACTGATACATCTTTTAATTTGACTTTTAGCTTCTGAATCATGGCATCAAATATATCTTCTTCGATCTCCGGCAAAATAACTATGAACTCGTCTCCACCTATTCTGTAGCAGTATTTTTTCTTAAATACTGACGCAAAAATATCAGCTGTTTTCTTAATAATCTTATCGCCCTCTTCATGTCCGAGCTCATCATTTATCGCCTTTAGACCGTTTATATCAGAATAACAAACTCCTACTGTAGTAGATATTTCAGTTAAAAGTATTAGCGTCTGATTAAGAGCATAACGATTTCCTAATCCGGTAAGGGAATCATGGCTTCCCAAATACATCATTTCATTGGTCAGATACCTGTTTCTAAGCTCTGCAGCTATAAACAGCGCTACTGATTCTATAGCATCGACTATATTTATCGATAATTCATTTGAATAATTATCTACAACAAGGTATCCAATTTTCTCTTTTTTATCCTTTAGTTGCACGACAATATAACGTGAGACAGTTCCTGCCAATATTGCCTTATACATAGTTTCATGTTCCTCATTTAAAACATATGTATCATTGCAGACAAAAATCTTCTTTTCTTTAAGCTGCTTTTCCCACAAATCTAAAATGTCATATTTTTCTATTTCTTTTTTGGTTGGTAAATTAGAATTTCTGGAATTATTGAGCCAGGTATGAACATCAGTAATCTGCCTACCAGATGATTCGACAACAAGTACTCTGTCCGCTTCAAGAGTCTGACCAACTATCTTCAGCACCTTCTTCATACCTTTACCAAATTCAGCAGAGGACAGTGCCGTTGCACAATCAATAATAAGCTGATTTGTATTGGATGATAGCTCGGTATCCACTTCATTTCTCTTCATGGCCGTAACATCATGGATAATAAAAGCACAAAAGCCCTTTTGAAATACCGGAACCGCCCAGAATTCAAACCATTTATCAAAACTGGAATTATAAGTGCGCATAATGCAAGACTGGCGAAGAATTGCAGCCTGATAACTGTATCTGATCCAGTCCTCATCTCTATTGGTTACTGTGGAATAATAAGTACTTCCCACCAGCTCCGCAGATGTCTTTCCTACTAACTGACCATATTTATCATTTGCAAAAAGAAAAAGCATATCTTTTACTGTTCCGAAAGGGTCCGTCAAAACCTTAAAAATGCAGCAGGCATCAGGAAGATCTTTTAACATGAACAGAATATCCCCGGGTGTAAATTCCATCATTGGAGAATAGCCGATTTTTCCATCATTGCTCTTGTTTTCCATATGCAGCCCCCATATAGATTGACAATTATAAGCTCTCACTTTAAATTATACAACAAATATGCTTTTTGTCTAACTATTTTAGTCACAATGTTGGGTTTCCAAGATATTTTGAAATCTCTTCTTTTGAAAGATTTTCACCAATTATTATCAGCACACTTCTATCTGCAGAAACATCACTGATTCTGATATCTCCCGAAGTAGCATTTAGCTCATAGTATTCTTCTGTTTTAGAAGCATCATCTCTTACAATTCCTTTTATCCTGTGAATATTTCCACAGGCCTGGTCCTTAAAAATTTGTTTCGTCAAAGAAGTAATCCCATCCTTCGTATTATGGTAGCCAAAATAGAATATCGTTTGATATTGTACATCTGTTGAGGAAACTACTTTCTTATAGGAATTAATATTATATCCACATTTAATAATTTCGGATAGTACTGATAAATCCTGACGTATATCTTTGTCAATCAGCAGTTTATTTTCTAACCCATTTTTGCAGCCAAACATATCTAATAGATTCTTAATGTACTCAATAGTACTTTTTATATCTTCAGGTGAAGCCTCATCAACCTTACTGAGTACAACAGCCCCGGCGTTTGCAATCTCTGACATTAGAATATATTGCGAATACTCGGATAATTCTTCTGAGACTTTTGATGAAACCAGTGCTATCACATTGCCAATTTCATACCACCTATCCAGTGGTTCCTCGTGAACCAGATCAAAGAATTCATCTACGTCATAGGCACCTGAGGGCTCAATTATTACTCTTTCAAACCCCAGCATAGCCATTGAAATAAGCTTTGTCTTCAGTCGTCTTTTATGGGCCTCAACACCATCCCCTCCGACTATCATCTCCAAGTTGCACTTATCACTTTCCAACTCTTTAAGTAGCACCATATCTACATTTATGGCGCCAAAATCATTTTCAATTATGCAGATACGTTCACCGCGTTCCATCAGATACTTTGCATAACTCTTTATGAAAGTCGTTTTTCCCGCTCCTAAAAAACCTGTGATTAAGTCCAGTTTGATCATTTCTCTCTTCTCCAACAATTACAAAATCTAAGTAAAATAATTCTTAAATATTTTGTATTACGATTAATGCACGACGTCTTATGATAAAATCAACATAGATATTCCTGAATAATGTTGTAATAGATTCTCGTCAATGAGGTGGTTATATGAAAAAGAAATTATTAGGCATCACCCTGACTATTCTCATTTGCATAATGTCTTTTTCATGCTCGGGTTCTGATTCACCTTCAGGTTCCAAATCTGGTTCAGATAAAAATCCGGGGTCCAAGCTCACTATCGCCGCGCGCAGCGGATCACATGCAGATATCATCAATGCTGTAAAAGCAAACTTTGAATCAAGCAATAAATGCGAAATTACTGTTATTGCATTAGAGGGCTCACAACTTCATGACAGCATTTTACATGAAGCAGAAAGCGAAAATGGTTCCTACGATATCATCATGATTGATGATCCGCTTATGCCAGAGTACATTGAGAAAGATGTTCTTTGTAATCTTACCAAGCTTGGCTACATGGATGACGAAGATTTCGTTGAAAAATCAAGGCTCCTTGGAAAAGATCCATATCCCCTCGGGGCCACTTATTCACTTCCGTTCTCCGGTAATGTTCAGCTGATTTTCTATAATTCGGCTCTTACTGGCGAAAATCCGGACCTGACTAACTGGCAATCTATACTTCAGCTTTGCCAAAGTGTTAATACTACTGGCAAAAAAGGCTATGCTGTCCGAGGACAGACAGGTAACCCGATTGTTTCAGACTTCCTGCCTATTCTGTGGGCTTTCGGTGGGGATATCTTCGATGAGTACAATCACGTAATACTTGATAGTCATGAAAGCCGTGATGCTCTTAGTTTTTATTGTGAGCTGTATAAAACAGGTGACAATTACGAAAAAAATGATTTAATTGACGCAATCACAAATGGTGATGCTGCCATAGCATTGGGGTGGCCTTCATGGTTTATATCAGGAACAGGATCGCAGGCAGAAATTGCTCAGATTCCCGGAAAAAAAGATTCTACAGCAAGTGCACTGTCTACCGGCGAAATCGGCAACTGGCTCTTAGGGGTCACATCAAATTCATCCAATAAAGAGCTCGCTTTAGAATGCATCAAATACTTAACCAGCGCTGATGTACAGAAAAAAGCCCTGGAATATGGCGGAATCCCCACTCGTAAAAGTATATTTAGAAATAAAGATATTCTTGCTTCATACCCATTCTTTGAAGCCATATACTCAGGTACTAATAATTCCAGAGTAAGACCTCGCACAACAAAGTGGTCAAGAATTGAGGATGTCTTCGGAGCAGAGCTAGTTAAATGCATTAATGGAGAACAATCCATAGATGAAACTATCATAAAATCTCAAGCAGCCATCGAAAATCTTGCAATTGAATAGAATTTTACTTTCAAAAGGCCTCCTAAAAAAGGAAGCCTTTTTCATGTTCTTAATGTCGTTATTTTTCCTCTAACTCTGTTTTTAAATCTATAATGGACTTACCAGTCCTTATTGCAATTCCTGCAAGATCATCATATTCGAATTTTGATCTTGAAATATTATAACCATATGAAGTCTTCTTCCTGATTTGACCATATGGGGTATCTACCTTCTCTATCTCCCGATTTAGAACATATCGATTACAGGTATACTCTCTTATACCTATCGTCGTAGTATTTTTGAAAATCTGATGAATAATATTATCTTTTTCGCTCAGCTTGCAGAGGCAATGAAGCACAACCCCAGGCCTATTCTTTTTCATATCAGCCGATATTGTATAAACCTCCAATGCTCCTGCCTCATACAATCTTTCTGTTGCAAATCCTATCTCTTCGGCGGTCATATCATCAATGTTGCATGCCAACTCGCAGACCTGCTCATTGGCTTCGGTCATTTCTCCTAGCATAGTTCTCACGATATTCGCCTGCGGAAAATCCTTTTTTCCTGCACCGTAACCTATCTTATGAACAATCATAGACGGTTGCTGTGAAAACTCATCTGCAAAGTATTTAATGAGTGCTGCTCCTGTAGGTGTACATAACTCAGCCTTAATCGTATTACTACCATAGCTTGGTATTTCCCTAAGCAGATAAGCAGTTGCCGGTGCTGGTACCGGGAGAATTCCATGAGCTGTTTTTACTGAACCACCTCCATAATTGATGGGTGAAACTATTATCTTATCAGGATTAATTTCATGCATGATGTAACATGTTGCCACTATATCGGCAATTGCATCCATGTTACCCACTTCGTGAAAATGTATTTGATCCACCGCAACACCATGAGCGTCACTTTCAGCTTCAGCAAGAAGTTCATATACTTCACGAACATCACTTTTTATCTCTTTACTAAGCGATGTACTCTCAATAATATCCTCAATTTCGTATAATGTATGATGGTGGTGCTCATGCATACTCTCAGCTTCCTTGCCATGAGTGCCATGACAATCTTCCCCATGCTCATAAGCATCTTCAACACCCTCTTCCTCACCATTTATAAGAACTCTTAGATGGTTGCTCTTTATTCCGCACTTTTCCATGTCTTCCAGCTTGTAGACAATCCCTTTTAATCCAATACTATTAAGCTCCTCCAGAATTCTTTTTTTATCATCTACAATCCCCAGAAGAGCTGCCCCAAGCATATCTCCTGCCGCACCCATATTGCATTCCAAGAAAAGAACTTTCATAAGACCTCCAAATTAAAAAATGAAGAAACTATTAGCAAACAATATATTTGTCACATATGTTATATAACACATCAATCTTCTATAACTAGATTTTTGAGAACAACACCCTTCCCTCTAATGATATGTGCTTTCCTTCCTCCACAATGAGGGCATAAGTACCGGTTTTCCTTCGTGGGCTGGTACTCGTTATTACATTCTTCACACATCGCAATCACAGGAGATTCTATGCATACAAGCTCAGTGCCTTCTAAAAGGGTATTTTTAACAGCATCTGGATAGTATTTATACATATAGTAAGGCATTACACCACTAGTCTGTCCAATCTCTACTTCCACTTTCCTGATGTTATTAGCTCCATTTTCCTTGGCTATCTGTTCAGCTAAATTTATTATCTTTATCAAGTAACTCATTTCATGCATAAATATATACCGATTTTCTCATTTCCTTTATGTCCTATATTCTATCTCATAAATAGCCATATTCCTATTATTTTATTTTGATTTTATACCAATTTAATTGATTATGATTAAAACTAATTAAATAATATAATTGTACCATTATATCTGGTAGAAGGAGCTGTTATGGCACATAATATCGAAAAAACCTGTGCAGGCTGCGGTCGAACTTTTGTAGCAAGAAATAGTAGTACGCCCTTCTGTTGCAGAGCATGTAAACTACGTTATTCATACCACTATTCTTTTCGCTGCCGAGATTGCAGAAATGCTGCATGTGAGGTACGCAATGAAAACCTACAGGGCTGTTCAAATGACTGCCCTAATTTGAAATGGAATCCTTAATTTCTCGTGCTTATAAGGTAATTTACAAATTGTCTGGCAGTTCGACCTGATATTCCTCCATGATTCAGTTCCCATCTGTCGGCTTCTTTTAATAATTCTTCCTCTGGAAGAATTATTTTTTCTTTCATAGCAAGTTCTTTTACTATCTCATAATATTCGACTCTGGATGGTTTATAGTAGCCAATTGAAACTCCAAATCTATTTGCCAGAGACAACTTCTCTTCCATTGTATCTGACCTGTGAATATCACCATCCTGTTCAACATCTCTCCTGTCTTTCCAGGTTTCTCGTATAATATGACGCCTATTTGATGTCGCATATATCAAAATATTATCAGGTTTGGTCTCTACACCACCTTCTATAACAGCCTTAAGGAACTTATAATCAGATTCATCCTCTTCAAAAGACAGATCATCCATATAAATAATAAACTTATAGTTCCTATTTTTAATCTGCGAAATCAATTGAGATAACAGTTGAAATTGATGCTTGTATATCTCAATCATGCGCAATCCATCACCATAAAACTCATTTACAATAGCCTTAATACTGGTGGATTTTCCCGTTCCACTATCGCCAAACAGTAAAACATTATTCGCTTTTTTACCTTCAACAAAAGCTTTTGTATTATCTACCAGTTTTTTCTTTTGAATTTCATAGCCCACCAGATCACTTAAAACAACAGCATCCATATTATTGATTGGATTGAATAGAATTCTTGATCCTTCTTCATGTATTCTAAAAGCCCTATTTAAGCCAAATTCTCCAACTCCTATATCTTTATAAAAACATGTGATATTATTAAAGTATTCTTCAACTGTAGGTGACTTTTCTAATTTTTCACTTAGTAATCTTACTTTTTCACTGACATTTTTGTTATACATCAGCTCTGGCTTATCGATTGCTTTATAATCCGTTATGCAAGAAAAGCAATCTATCCCAAGAGCTTCTTCAAGCTCACTAAAATCATACTCAAAAAGTTGCTTAAAGCATGAAAAATCACTTTGCGCAAAGTGATTGACGCTTCCCTCTTTACTTCCTACTTTTTCACAGGTAAGGCTAAAAGGATTCTCATCCATGATCAACAGATACGTCAGGTAATTATGCCATAAATTCTTATCAAATGCACAAGAAGTTCCTAGAACAAGCAATCTTTTTATCTGTTTATATACTCTTGCTGTCAGATCCTCTTTTGAATAATCCCCACTATGGTAATCTCTATATACAGCAGCTAGCTGCATAATTATTGTATCCTCCGGAATATCGCCATAGATTAGTAATTTAGATATAATCCTGTCCATCTTGCCTCCATTGCTATCATATTTTTTATATAACATATAAACCAAAAGAGATATATGTTATATAACACATATCTCTTTTTTGTCAGTTGTCCAATAATAATTTTTCTAATTCTTCAAAGTCATCTGTCTTATTCTGCTCAAAATTATTAAATGTATTCTTTTTTGGATACATTGGCTTGGCTTTACTCATATAATATTCATTTTTAATACATTCTTTTATAAAAGCTATAGGAACATCAATCTTTGTTCCATACGTTTTCATATACTCATAGGAACTGCGTACTTTCTCCAGATCATATCCTGAAAATTCTGCAATTTCACGAATCTCTTTTACCTTGAAATTCTCGTGCAAAAGCTCAATCAATTCATCAAGTATCTCATCTTTATTGATAACGGGTGTTATCTCTTTAGCACCATAATTCTTCTGATTAACATAAAATCTGATGCCTACAGTACGTCTTCCGCTTTTAATAGGCTCATAATCAACTTCTAAACTGGTCTTTTTGTTTAACTCTTCTTTTGCCTTGCTAAGGACATTACGATTGAATATCTTGTATTCTTTATACTTGTTCTGACCATTTTTTTCAGCTAATACTTCTATTCTGTCATAATCAGGAAAATCTTTTTCCAGTTCATTTTTTATCTCTTTGCTTCCGCCGGAGTTTATAATTCCCAGTTCCAGTTTCAATTCAGTAAGATTATATTCAAATGCCTGCTCTCCGGTCTCTTTCATTATTGCCTTTTTATAATCATAGGCAGCCTTTAACATCTCATACAATCTTAGCGAATAAACACTCTTTAGACTAAGAGTATCTGAAAGGCTCAAAACAGTGTAGTTTTTCTGCAAATTGATAATTTTATCAGTTAAGGAGTTATTGTAACGTAAAACAAGCGTTCCGTCCTTAAATGAAGCATCCGTAACAACCTGATGTGCCTCAATCTTCCCATTCTCTTTATCCTTCATCAGAAGATTCCAGTCAAAGATAGTAGCCCCCTTTATCTGACGATCACATAAAGCTTCTATATGTTCATATAAAGATCCTGATGTGGATTTAAACATCTTCCGGAGTTCAGAACCATATATAGTAGCTACAACGTTATTTGTCTTATCTACTGTTATGTTCTGCATTCCTATAGCGAATAACTTCTGACTTAATGCAGTTCCCTTTCCCATTGCATTGATCAGCTCATTTGATTTCTTATAGCTCTTACTTACTATTAATTGCTCTCTCTTCTTCTCTGACATTTCTCCCCCAATACCTTGGTTCCCTTTTTAGTCACCTTTACATTATATATAAAGATTCCCTTTTCTGGCACCTAAGATAATATTCCAGAAAAATAACATTCCCTTTTTGATTACTTTCTATTCTATTATATTCCCTTTTTTGTCACTTTCAAGCAATTTTTCGCTATATTTAGCGGTTTTTAAAGACTT
>JAEEGL016685515.1_pt1 | contig 22103 bp, 19 predicted proteins | sample 9134231 | NCBI WGS metagenome assembly JAEEGL01 (sample SAMN16246548, study PRJNA631951) | gut metagenome | biome: gut microbiome; feature: rumen; material: fiber-attached | host: Bos | place: Iran: Karaj | collected 2018-10 | reverse complement strand
GGTAAGGCTGCAAACGCTGGTGGTGTTGCTACATCCGGTCTTGAGATGTGCCAGAACAGCGCTCGTCTTTCCTGGACATTCGAAGAGGTTGACGCTAAGCTCAAGGGCATCATGACAAGCATCTTCGAGAATGTTGATAAGACAGCTACAGAGGTCGGTCACGAGAATAACTTCGTTATCGGTGCTAACATCGCTGGCTTGCTCAAGGTTTCCGACGCTATGATCGCACAGGGCTGCATCTGATAATTAAAGACTTTTCGGAAGTTAAGGGACTGCATTATGCAGTCCCTTTATTTATGAGATAATATACTCATGATAGAAGAACCAATATTTATAGATACGCATATTCACGGCGCTTTTGGCGAAGATATAAGCGATGCTTCTGCTGCAGGCATTGTTAAGATGGCAAGAAGACTTCCCGAATTAGGTGTTAAGGCCTTCTGTCCCACGACTATGACAATATCCGAAGATAACATCATACGTTGCTTTGATGCCGTAGCTTCGGCTAAGGACAAGCTTTCTGTAGAAGGTGGTATCTATGCAGATATCCTGGGGATCCATCTTGAAGGTCCTTTCATGAGTCCGAATAAAGCAGGTGTACAGAATAAGGACTATTGTATTCCGCCGTCTAAGGCAGGTGCGATCGTCGATAAGATTGAGAGTTCATATCCGGGATTACTTAAGATCATCGATGTTGCTCCGGAACTTGAAGGAGGCATCGAGTTTATTAGTGAGTATCACGACAGGTACGTTATATCTCTGGCTCATACCGAAGCTGACTACGATACTGCCTGCGAAGCTTTTGCTTCCGGAGCACAAAGTGTAACGCATCTTCTTAATGCCATGAATTCATGTACCAAACGCGATCCCGGTGTGCTTGGAGCTGTCTTTGATAACAAAGATATCTACTGCGAGATCATCTGCGACGGTATCCATATCGCGCCTCCGGTGCTGCGTATGCTTTTCGCGATGCTGCCTGAGGACAGGATCATCGTAGTTTCAGACTCCATGAGGGGTGCCGGCATGCCCGACGGCGTGTACAAGCTTGCGGATGCCGATGTTACCGTGAAGGATGGGAGGACCTACTACGGTCCCGGCGGTAATCTGGCAGGATCCGTTACAAATATGGCGCAAGAGGCCTCCAGGCTCGTTTCTTTCGGCATAGATCCTGTCAAAGTACGCCTCGCATGCGTCGAAAATCCTTTGTGCAGACTTGGCAATAATGGTAAAATTAATTAGTTATGGGCAGTGATTCTTTAATTAGTCAGATTATCGATTTTATTGTTGAGTTGTTCAACAGCTTTTCGAGCGGTTCTGTTTTCTTTGGCAGCACGCTTGATGTTTTAAGATATGCGATCGATATCTTCCTTGTAGCTGCACTGTTCTACTGGATCCTTTTGTTTATCAAGCAGTCCCGTGCATGGCAGCTGATGAAGGGTATTATCCTTATCCTGCTGTTCGTTCTGATGTGTGGTCTGTTCGGACTCGAGATGGTAGGGTTCATCTTCAACAAGATGCTCTATGTGTTCGCGATCCTGTTTATTGTACTGTTCCAGCCTGAATTAAGACGAGTTCTCGAGACTGTAGGTCTTAAGTCATTCACTTCATTCAGAAATCTGTTCTCATCCGAGGAAGCGGCTGCTTCAGCTGTATCTTCGACATTCATTCATGAAGTCAGCACTGCTTGTAAGGAGATGGCTGCCACAAGAACAGGCGCTTTGATCCTTATCGAGAGAAAGACAAGACTTGATGAGCTCCTTACACAGGAGAATGTTGTTAAATTCGAATCATCAGTAACAAGTTCGGTGCTTCAGTCCATCTTCTATAAGGGTTCTCCGATGCATGACGGAGGCCTCCTTATAAGAGACGGAAGGATCATTGCTGCAAGATGCCATGTGCCTCTGTCCGTTACTATGCATAATCTCGACAGATCAGGTACACGACACAGAGCTGCGGTTGGAGCCAGCGAGATGGGCGATACCGTAGTAGTTGTTGTTTCTGAGGAGCGAGGAAGGATGTCCGTTGCTGTTAACGGAAATCTTTATGAGATGAAGGATTCACTTGAGCTTGAAGCCAACCTTGATTATCTTCTCGGTGTTTCTGCTGATAAGACTGAGTACAAGGGACTTGGCAAGCTCATTCACAAGGTCAGAAGGAAGAAGCAGGCAGAAGAAGAGGCGCGCCAGGCTTATGTTACGGCTACAGAGGCTGCCGGAGAGAATTCTGAGAACCTCGAGATCCGTACAGCAAAGGCAGGGGCTATTGCTAATTCGTCTAGGGTAGGCCCCGGAACAAAGCTTATGCTCATGCTTATATCTTTGCTTATGTCTTTCTGCCTTTGGATGTATATCCAGGTTAATACGAACCCTGTAGTTACTAAGTCAATTACTGTTCCGATCACCTATGATAATTCCGCTACACCGGAAAATATCGACGTATCATATCCTGTTGATACGGTAGAGGTAGTACTTGTCGGAAGATCCAATACTATGGACAGACTTAGTGAGAATGATGTTGTTGCATCTATCGACTATTCAGCTATATCACAGACCGGTGTCGCAGAATTGCCGGTTGTTATTACTTCTTCAGACAGTGAGCTCTATTTCAGAGTTGAAAGCCAGGTTCCTGAGACTATCTCAGTCACCGTTTATTCGCTTAATGATGTGTCTGCAGATGTTCAGGAGGAGAATTAAAAAATGTGCGGAATTGTAGGTTATATCGGAGCCAGAAATACGCTTTCTGTTCTGATCAAAGGTTTGAAGACTCTTGAGTATCGCGGCTATGATTCAGCCGGAGTCTCATTCATTAAGGACGGTAATCTTAACCTTATAAAGAAAAAGGGTAGAGTACATGATCTTGAGGAAGAGGTTGTAGCTCAGGGATATACTATCGAAGAGCATGGAACTAACCAGATCTCTTCCGGTATCGGACACACAAGATGGGCTACTCACGGTGCTCCTTCTGATGAGAATTCTCATCCTCATCTTTCAATGAATGGTAAGATCTGCGTTGTACATAACGGTATTATCGAGAACTATGCTGAACTTCGTAAGTTCCTTAAGAAGCATGGTTACGAGTTCAAGTCGGAGACAGATACTGAAGTTGCTGCACAGCTTATCGAGTATTACTACGTTAAGAACGGAAGCAACGATATTGAGACAGCTGTTCGTGAGGCTTTGTCCGATATCATCGGTTCTTATGCTCTTTGTATTCTCTGCGTAGACAGACCTGATCAGCTTATCTGTGCCAAGAAGGATAATCCTATCGTTGTCGGCTTCGGAAAGAACGAGAACTTCGTTGCTTCTGATATCACTGCTCTCATTGAGTACACAAGAGATGTTGTATTCATGGAAGATAACTGCTATCTCGTTATGAAAGAGGATTCTATCGAGATCAAGGATATTCACGGTGAACCTGTTGAGTATGAGATCTCTCATGTTGAATGGGATGCTGATGCTGCACAGAAGGGCGGATATGCTCACTTCATGATGAAGGAGATGTTCGAAGAACCCACAGCCTTTGATAATACTGTCCGTCCTCGAATCCAGGATGGAAGGATCTACCTTGAGCATATTCCTGTTGATAAGGATTTCCTCTCTCAGTTCAATAACATCAATATCATTGCATGCGGTACTGCTTATCATGCGGGATGCATCGGTAAGTATCTTATCGAGAAGCTCTGCCGTATACCGGTAGTCTGTGGAGTTGCAAGTGAGTTTATCTATTCTGATCCGCTTATCGATGAGCATACACTTACTATCGTTATCTCACAGTCAGGTGAGACACTTGATACACGTAATGCAATGAAGCTTGCCCAGGAGAAGGGAAGTAAAACTCTTGCGATCGTAAATGTTATCGGAAGTACTATCGCTCGTGAGTCAGATTATGTTCTTTATACGGCCGCAGGTCCTGAGATCTCAGTAGCTTCAACTAAGGCTTATACTACGCAGCTCGGTTGTATGTATCTTATGGCTATCAAGTTCGCATACGCTCTTGATAAGATCGATGAAGAACAGTATAAGCATTATCTTGATGAGCTTCTTGCCATTCCTGAGAAGATCAAGACCATTCTTAACAAGCAGGATGAGATCCAGAGATTCGCTTCACAGAGATTCAATGCTGATTCCATCTTCTTTATGGGAAGAGGCCTTGATTACTATCTGTCGATGGAGGCATCTCTCAAGCTTAAGGAGATATCGTATATTCATTCCGAGGCATACGCCGGCGGTGAGTTGAAGCACGGAACCATTGCTTTGATAGAGGATGGAACACTCGTTGTTTCTCCTATTACACAGGATGATCTTGCATCCAAGATGGAATCAAATATCAAGGAAGTAAGGACAAGAGGAGCGATTGTGTTTGCAATTGTTCCCGAGAGATTAAGCAAGCAGAGCTTCTCTTGCGATCAGATGTTCGTAATTCCTGATTGTGATGAATTGTTCGCTCCGGTTCTTGGTGTTCTTCCTTGTCAGCTGTTCGCGTACTATATGGCAGTCAATAAGGGCTGCGATGTTGATAAGCCTAGAAACCTCGCTAAGAGCGTTACGGTTGAATAATTATTGTTTTTAGGGGGTCTAGTTTCAGATTATGGGTAAATATTTCGGTACAGACGGATTCAGAGGTGAGGCAAATGAAGTCCTTACTTCAGAGAAGGCATTTAAGATAGGAAGATACCTTGGCTGGTATTACGGTCAGCAGCATGAGGATGGCAGAGCAAGGATAATCATAGGTAAGGATACAAGAAGAAGTTCTTATACTCTTGAGTATGCATTATCCAGCGGAATTACATCTTCCGGGTCTGATGCTTACCTTCTTCATGTTTCCACAACTCCTTCAGTATCTTACTGCTGCAGAACTGACGGGTTTGACTGCGGTGTTATGATCTCTGCTTCTCATAATCCTTTCTACGATAATGGAATCAAGATCATGAGAGCTAACGGTCAGAAGATCGAGCCTGAGATCGAAGCGAAGATCGAGGCTTACATCGATGGCGAGATTAAGGATCTTCCTCTTGCCAAGCGGGAGAAGATGGGTAATGTAGTTGATTATGCAGCCGGCAGAAACCGTTATATCGGTTATCTTATGTCGATTCCTACAAGAGGCTTCAACGGCATGAAGGTCGGTCTCGACTGTGCTAACGGTGCTTCATGGAATATCGCCAGAGCTGTATACGAGGCTCTCGGTGCAAAAGTTTATGTAATCAACAATACTCCTGACGGAGTTAACATCAATCTGAACTGCGGATCTACACATATGGAAGGTCTTAAGCAGTATGTATTGGACAATGGTCTTAACGTAGGTTTTGCTTATGACGGTGATGCTGACAGATGTCTCTGTGTTGATGAGCACGGTAATGAGATCGACGGCGACCAGATCATGTATATGTGCGGTAAGTATCTCAAGGAGAACGGTCAGCTCGACGGTGATACTGTTGTTACCACTATCATGTCTAACATGGGTCTTTATAAGGCTTTTGAGGCTATCGGCATCAGAACAGAGAAGACCAATGTCGGTGATAAGTATGTTGCAGAGAACATGATGCAGAATCACTATATTCTCGGTGGTGAGCAGTCCGGACATATTATCTTCGGTAAGTATGCTACTACAGGTGACGGTATCCTTACTTCACTGATGGTAATGATGGCGATGCTTGATAAGAAGCTTCCTCTGTCCATGCTTGCAGGTGAGATGAAGAAGTTCCCGCAGTGCCTTAAGAATGTAGTAGTTAAGGATAAGACTGAGGCGCAGGAGAACGCTGCTGTTGTTTCTGCTGTTGCTAAGGTTAATCAGGAACTTGACGGTAACGGGAGAATGCTCCTCAGAGCTTCCGGTACTGAGCCTAAGATCCGTGTTATGGTCGAGGCTGCTACTGATGAGCTGTGCGAAAAGTATGTTGATCAACTGATCGATGTTATCAAGGCTGAGGGCCTTGCTGCAGACTAAATTCACGTAAAGAGGTGTTCTAATGGAAACTGCTTTGATAAGCAATATGTATAACCTTGACGAGACTATCGCGAAAGGTATTTTCGCCGGGTGCACGTATCCTTGGGAGGTCCTTCCTAAGATCAAGGATTTTATACTGGCTTTGGGCCCAACATTAAGTCCCGATGAGTATGATAAGGTGGGAGAGGATGTATGGATCGCGAAGGATGCTGAGATCTTTCCTTCTGCATATATCCACGGTCCTGCAATTATCGGTAAGGGAGCCAAGGTAAGACACTGTGCTTTTATCAGAGAGAACGCTATCGTTGGCGAAGGTGCTACGGTAGGTAATTCAACTGAGCTTAAGAATGTAATTCTATTTAATAAGGTTGAAGTTCCTCATTATAACTATGTAGGCGATTCTGTTCTGGGTTATAAGGCTCATCTCGGTGCCGGAGCCATCACTTCCAACATCAAGGCCGACAGAACTAATGTAGTTGTTAAGGGTGAGGGAAGATCCTATGAGACAGGGCTTCGCAAGTTTGGTGCTATGCTCGGCGATAATGTTGAAGTAGGCTGTAATTCAGTTCTGAATCCAGGAACGGTTGTCGGTCCTAACACAAATATCTATCCTTTGTCCATGGTTAGAGGAATCGTGCCTGACCATTCAATCTATAAGGATAAGGACAATATCGTAGTCAAGACAGAAGGCTGATCAATTTAAAATATTGCATAACAAAAGGTCCGTCATTATGACGGACCTTGTTATTTGCTTAAATGTGATCAGACCAATCTGTCCTTGAGTCTGTCGAAGGCGTTCTTTGCTATCTGCCTTACGTTAGGATCTGAATCTGCGAATGCGAGCTTCTTGACATACTCTTCGCAGTGCTTAGCTCCTATATCTGCAGCAGATGTAGCAGCCGCGGCTCTGACAGAAGGTGAAGAATCACGAAGCAGGGGAATAAGAGCCATGCCGGATTCGTATGTTCTTATCTGTCCCATGGCGATCGCAACTTCTGTGCGAACGTCCTCGTCGGAATCGCCTGAGAGCTTAACAAGACCATCCAGCTTGCCCTTAGCGGCCAGCTTCATAATCTTACCACGTAAACTGTCTACTCTTGACATTCCTATATCTCCTTACTTCTTACTTCTAATCCAATTATATATCTTGACATAATTAAATTTGTTAACAAAGTATGACAAATAAATAAACCACCGTCAACATCTCTCCTTATTTAATATAAAAGGAATATTGAATTAGAAGACCTAAAACTATATACTGATTTTATCTTTTTCAAGGTGGAATTACTATGCGATCAAGAGTCCTGAATGCTGCAGTTGCTTTGTCAGTTTGTGTTTGTATTCTGTTCTGCGCTTGTTCATCCAAGCTTCCCGCCGAGACTTTGCCTCCGGTATCTACTACAACTCTTGCCACTGAGACCTCTGAAGAGACTGTTCCTTCAGAAACTACTGTTGAGACTGAATTGGTCGTAGGTCCTAACAGCACGCCTCAGGTGCTTGATGTTCCGGTTGAGCTTAACGGTCAGCTTCATGTAGAGGGAACACAGCTTGTTAATGAATTCGGAATGCCTGTTCAGCTCAAGGGTATGAGCAGCGGCGGACTTCAGTCATGCTTCCAGTTCTTTAATGATGATGTATGCGATACTCTTATCCAGGACTGGGGATGCACAGTAATCAGACTTGCTATGACATCTCACGGCCTTGATAACGGTTATACGTATTTCCCTGACAGATATTTCAATGAAGTATGCGGTTACCTTGATACTCTTATCGCTCATGGCGTATATGTAATCGTTGACTGGCATATTCTCTTTGACGGTGATCCCACTGAATATGAGGCTGATGCTATTGATTTCTTCAGCAGGATCTCTGCATTGTACGGTGATAACCCTAATGTCATCTATGAGGTTTGTAACGAGCCTAACGGTATGAGATATGATGATCCGGATTCTCCTGTAGACTGGGATAACGTTATAAAGCCTTATGCTGAGAATGTTATTGCTGCGATAAGAGAGAACGACCCTGATAACATTATCATTGTTGGTACTCCTACATGGAGCCAGGATGTAGATGTAGCATCTTTGAATCCTATCGATGCAGAGAATATCATGTACACACTTCATTTCTATGCCGGTTCTCACGGACAGGATCACAGAGATAAGGTTATTACCGCTGTAGAGAACGGACTTCCAATCTTCTGTACTGAATGGGGAGTATCACTTGATTCCGGTAACAGCGGCGTATTCTATACAGAGACACTTGAGTGGATGGAACTTCTCGATGAGTACGGTATCTCATGGTGTAACTGGTCAATCGGTACTGCGATCCTTGAGAGTTCAAATGCACTGAGACTTTATTCCAACAGATTTACGATCGAACAGAAGATATCCGGACACTGGCCGGACGAGATGCTTTCAGATTCAGGTCTGTTTGTAAGATCGTTGATACTCGGACGTGATTTTGATATCCCCGAGGGAGGCTACAGCGCTTAAGTGAACAGTAGATCCTCTGTATCTCATCTTATCTTAATAATTTCTGTGCTTGCCGCTGCAGTTGTGTTAGCGGCATGTTCTTTTCGAGGTGTTGTAAGAGAGACGGAGGCTGTCCCCGAGACAGTCGCTACTACCGTACCTACGTCCACACCGACACCGACTCCTGTGCCTACAAGTACTCCGACGCCTACGCCTGCTCCTGAGCACATTGTCGTAAGCTTCCTCGGCGATCTTACTTTGGCCGATGCTCTTGCTTGGAGCGGTGCTCCCGGAAGTTTCGATGCAGTAGTTGACGGAGACTGGACGTATTGTTTCCAGAATTGCGCGGACTATCTTGCTACAGACGATCTAACTTATGCGAATTTCGAGGGTACTTACGGTGATGAGAACGCATCCCATATGATCAAGGAATTCGTATTTGCCAATGTTCCCGAGAGTGTCCAGATGCTTATAAACGGCAGTATAGAGGCGGTTAACCTTTCCAACAATCACAGCTATGACTACTGGGAAGAAGGTCTTATTACTACACAGGAGACTCTTGATGAGGCTGGAATCCTCTGGAGCAACCAGCATCAGGTAGCTATTTATGAAGTCAGAGGCATCAAGATCGGTATGTTCGGTATCGATATGATCGGAAACGGCGATACGGCTGCTACAGCTTATCCTCTTATCGATGAATTAAGGGATGCCGGATGCCAGATCATCATTGCTTCATGCCATTGGGGCGTGGAAAGATACTATGAGCCCACTAATGAGCAGGTCTATGTAGGACATGCTTTGATAGATTACGGTGTTGATATTGTTGTAGGCGCACATCCGCACAGGTTGGAGCCTATCGAGCTCTATAACGGAAGATACATTCTTTACAGTCTTTCCAATTTCTGTTTTGGCGGTAATACGGGTTTGTCAGATCCCGATACATGCATAGTAAGATGTGAGTTCGTTATGGACGAGACAAATTCTTACGTAGAAGATTATAATCTGACGGTTGTTCCGTACAGTCAGACCAGTTTCGCGTCTAATGATTACTGTCCCAGACCTTATGAATGGGAATCTGATGATTATTACCGTGTAATGGACAGACTTAACTGGAATCAGGAAGACGAATAAAAAAGGAAAGGTAACAATATGGCAGGCAAGAAAGTATTGATCATCATGGGTTCCGATTCGGATTTCCCTGTAATGGAAGGTTGTTTTAAGCTTCTTAAGAAGTTTGGAATCGAGTATGAGGTGCATATCGCATCAGCTCACAGAAGTCCTGATAAGGCTCATAAGCTGGCGGCTGAAGCAAGAGATAACGGATTTGCAGTAATCATCGCTGCTGCCGGACTTGCTGCTCATCTTGCAGGTGTATTGGCTTCCAATACTATCCTTCCGGTTATCGGTGTTCCTTGCAAGGGCGGTGCTTTAAACGGTGTAGATGCCCTTTATGCGACAGTTCAGATGCCTACAGGTATTCCTGTAGCTACCGTTGCCATCGATGGCGGTTCCAATGCCGCTATCCTTGCTTCCCAGATCATTGGTTTAAGTGATGATGAAGTAGCAGGTAAGCTTCTCGACTATAAGAAGGAGCTCGCTTCTTCTGTAGATACAAAGGAAACTAAGCTTCAGGACAAATTAAAGGAGGCAGGACTCTAATATGAGCGGAATATTCGGTGTTATCAACAGATCAGGTATTGATGAGGGAACAGCCAGCACAGCTTATTACGGTATCTTCTCTTTGCAGCACAGAGGCCAGGAGGCAGCAGGTATCGCCATCAACAACAACGGTACATTCCTTCTTCACAAAAGAGACGGAATGGTTGCTGATATCTTCGATGAAGTAACTCTTAACGCGCTTGGCGGAAGCTGCGCTATCGCTCATGCAAGAGGCGCTGACGGTATCGTCGGACCTGATGGAATCCAGCCTGTTGTTATAAAGTCCAGAGTAGGTAATATCGCATTAAGCTGTGATTCGGTAATTCTTAATGCTGAGCAGATCAGAGAAGAACTTAAGAACCAGGGAGCTATCTTCCAGACTAATACTGATACAGAGCTTATTCTGTCTTTGTTCTCCAGAAACCGTGTTGTTACTGAGACTACTGAAGATGCGATCCTTAAGACTATGAAGGAGCTTCAGGGCGTTTATGCCATGGTCATCATGACAGAAGATAAGCTCATCGCGGTACGTGATCCTTACGGATTAAGACCTCTTTCACTCGGTAAGAGAGGAAATGAATTGATGGTTGCTTCCGAGAACTGTTCATTCGATGCTCTTGGTGCTGATTATCTTAGAGATCTTGAACCCGGTGAGATACTTTCTATCTCCAAGGATGCTGTATCAAGCGTTTACTTCAATTCCGAGATCTCATCTGATGAGAGAATCAAGAACGGTAAGGTCTGCATCTTCGAGTATGTTTATGTTGCAAGACCTGATTCCGTTATCGACGGTACTAACGTATTCAAGTCCAGATATGAAGCAGGTAAGGCTCTTGCCAAGCTTCACCCTTGTGAGTGTGATCTTGTTATCGGCGCTCCTGACTCCGGTAATGCAGCAGCTCTGGGCTTTGCTGACGGACTCGGAGTTACATACGGTATGGGACTTCTCAAGAACCGTTATGTTGGAAGAACATTCATCAAGAGCACACAGGAGCAAAGAGAACTTGCAGTTCGCATGAAGTTCGCTGTTCTCAAGGAAGCTATCAAGGGTAAGAGGATCGCTATCGTTGACGACTCTCTTGTAAGAGGTACAACAACAAAGCACATCATCAGATTCCTTAAGGATAACGGTGCTTCCGAAGTTCATGTAAGACTTGCATCTCCTGAGGTTAAGTTCCCTTGCTGCTATGGTGTAAATGCATCTGTTGGCAAGGATCTTCCTGCTACATACATGACAGTAGAGCAGATCGGTGAGATGATCGGAGCGGATTCATTAGGTTACATCAGTCTTGAGTGCCTTAAGGATGCTCTCGGTGGACTTATCTGTGATACATGTTCTGCATGCTTTGACGGTAACTACGTTGCCGGGAAGCCCGAGAACTTCGAGAAGAGCGTACATCAGGTAAATAACTTATGAAGATAGCAGTATTCGTATCAGGCGGAGGTACTAACCTTCAGGCGATCATCGACCGTATCAACAGCGGTGAGCTTAAGAATGTCGAGATCGCATTGGTTATTGCATCCAATGACAGTGCTTATGCTTTGACTAGAGCTTCAGAGAACGGCATTCCGTCAGTAGTTATGTCAGCTAAGTCTTATCCTTCAAGAGAAGAGTGGGATGATGCTGTTGTTGCCAAGCTTAAGGAAGTCGGCGCAGAGCTTATTGTCCTTGCTGGTTACTTATCACTTCTTGGTGCTAAGACTGTCAAGGAATTCAGCAACAGGATCATCAATATCCATCCGGCTCTTATCCCGTCTTTCTGCGGTAAGGGCATGTATGGAATTAAGCCTCATGAGGCTGCTCTTGCAAGAGGAGTTAAGGTATCAGGTGCTACAGTTCATCTCGTTAACGAGAACTACGATGAAGGTCCGATACTTCTTCAAAAGTGTGTTGATATCCTTCCTGACGATACTCCCGAAGTGCTTCAGAAGCGCATCATGAAGGAGTGCGAGCAGGTAATCCTGCCTAAGGCTATAAGCCTCTTCGCAGAAGGTAAAGTAGAGATCAAAAATAATATTGCATATGTAAAGGAATGAAGTATTTATGGAAAAGAAGAACATCTCAGAGATCTTAAAGACAAATGCGTATCCCGGAAGAGGAATCGTAATCGGTAAGTCCGCTGACGGCAAGAAGGCTGTAACTGCTTACTTCATCATGGGAAGAAGCGTTAACTCAAGAAACCGTGTATTCACAGCTACAGAGGACGGAATCAAGACAGAAGCTTTCGATCCTTCAAAGCTTTCCGATCCGCACCTTATCATCTATTCACCTGTAAGAGTTCTTGGTAACAAGACTATCGTTACTAACGGTGACCAGACAGATACGATCTACGAGCTTATGGATAAGCAGCAGACATTCGAGATGAGCCTCAGAGGAAGAGAGTTCGAGGATGATGCTCCTAACTATACTCCCAGAATCTCCGGTATCCTTCATGTAGAGAACGGCACATTCAACTATGCTATGTCTATCTTGAAGTCCGCTGACGGTAATCCTGATTCTTGTGAGAGACATACATTCTCTTACACAAATCCTATCGCAGGTGACGGAAGATTCATCCACACATATATGGGTGACGGCAATCCGCTCCCGAGCTTCGAGGGTGAGCCTGAGAAGATCGGAATCGATGCTCAGGATATCGATTCATTCACAGATATGCTCTGGACAAGCCTTAATGAGGAGAACAAGGTTTCTCTCTATGTTAAGTTTATCGACATCGCTACAGGCGAAGCTGAGACAAGAATCGTAAATAAGAACGTTTAAGGAGTAATAAAGAAATGTCTAACGAAATGCAGCTTAAGTACGGTTGTAACCCCAACCAGAAGCCCTCAAGAATCTATATGGAGAATGGTGCCGAGCTTCCTATCGAAGTTCTTAACGGTAAGCCCGGTTACATCAACCTTCTCGACGCTTTCAACGGCTGGCAGCTTGTAAGAGAGCTTAAGAAGGCTACGGGTCTTCCTTCAGCTACTTCATTTAAGCATGTATCTCCTGCAGGTGCAGCAGTAGGTAAGCCTCTTTCTGAGACAGAGGCCAAGATCTACTTTGTAGATGATCTTGGTGAGCTTTCACCGATCGCTTGCGCTTATGCAAGAGCAAGAGGCGCAGACAGAATGAGTTCTTACGGCGACTTCGTTGCTCTTTCTGATACTTGCGATGCTATCACAGCAACAATGCTCAAGAGAGAGGTATCCGACGGTATCATCGCTCCTGATTACACAGAGGAGGCTCTTGAGATCTTAAAGTCCAAGAGAAAGGGCACATACAACGTAATCAAGATCAATCCTGACTACATTCCTGAGCCTGTAGAGAAGAAGCAGGTATTCGGAGTTACTTTCGAGCAGGGAAGAAATGAGCTTGATATCAACAACGATCTTCTTACAAATATCGTTACTGACAATAAGGTTATCCCTGATGACAAGAAGATCGATCTTCTAATCTCATTGATCACATTGAAGTACACACAGAGTAACTCTGTATGCTACGTTAAGGACGGCCAGGCAATCGGTATCGGTGCTGGTCAGCAGTCCAGGATCCACTGCACACGTCTTGCAGGTAACAAGGCTGATATCTGGTGGCTCCGTCAGCACCCGAAGGTTATGGGGCTTAAGTTTGTTGATGGTATCGGCAGACCTGACAGAGACAACACGATCGACGTATATATCTCAGATGAGCACGATGATGTATTGAGAGACGGCACATGGCAGAACCTCTTCAAGGAGAAGCCTGAAGTTCTCACAGATGCAGAGAAGAAGGAGTGGCTTGCTAAGAACACTGATGTTGCTCTTGGTTCCGACGCATTCTTCCCGTTCGGTGACAACATCGAGAGAGCTTATAAGAGCGGTGTTAAGTACATTGCAGAGCCCGGCGGTTCTATCAGAGATGATCATGTCATCATGACTTGCAACAAGTACGACATGGCTATGGCCTTCACAGGCATCAGACTCTTCCATCATTGATAAAGGCGGACCTGATAGTAATGGAATCGATTGAAGAAGCATATATAACTCTGCCGAAGGGCTTTAAGGCTAACGGTGTTGTCGCAGGACTCAAGAGTAATGCGGCAAACGTTAATCCTGACGTCGAGAAGTCTCTTGTTCTTGATGTTGCCCTGGTAGAATCTGATGTTCCTGCTACTGTGGCAGGTGTCTATACATCGAATCTTGTTAAGGGACACTCTCTTGTAAGAAGCATTAAGAAGATCGATCAGGGCGGCAAGATGCGTGCCATGATCGTTAACAGTAAGAATGCCAACGCAGGAGTAGGCAAAGTCGGTGAAGAGGATGCTGAGCGTGTTGCCAAGGCCGTAGCAGATGAACTCGGATGTACATCAGACGAAGTTCTTACTGCTTCAACAGGTGTTATCGGAATCAGACTTCCTTATGAGAAGATCATCAACAAGGTTCCGGAGCTTGTAAGCGGTTTGTCCTCAGATGCCAAGAATGCTCATTATGCTGAGTACGGTATGATGACGACTGATACTGTGCCTAAGGAAGTAGCTGCTACTATCACTCTTAAGGACGGTAAGGAAGTTACTATCGCGGGTATGGCAAAGGGTTCCGGTATGATCCATCCGAATCTTGCCACCATGATCGGTATCTTTACGACTGATGCTGAGATCGATAAGGAACTTCTGCAGAATGCTTTGAAGAAGGCTGTTGCTCATACATTCAACAGAGTTACAGTTGACGGTGATACTTCTGTCTGTGACATGGTTGTCGTGATGGCTAACGGCACGTCAGGGGCTGTAATAGAGAAGGACAGTGAGGATCTTGTGCTTTTCGAGGAGGCGCTTGAAGAGCTTTCTTACGACATTGCAAGGATGCTTGCTGCTGACGGCGAGGGCGCGACTAAGTTTATCGAGATCGAAGTCTCAGGTGCCAAGGACGAGTATGATGCGAAGCTGATCGTAACTGCTGTAGCAAGATCTCCTCTTTGTAAGACCGCTTTCTTCGGCGAGGATGCCAATATAGGACGTGTCCTGACGGCAGTTGGTTACTCCGGAGCCAAGTTTGATCCTGAGAAGATTGATATACTTGTAGGTGGAATGTTGTTCTTCCACGACGGCGTGTGCGTTCCTTTTGATGAGGACGAGGCTGCCAAGATGCTTGCTGAGCATGATATCCATGTTGAGATCAAGCTTCAGGAGGGAGAAGCTTACGACCGTATGTTTACATGTGACTTCTCTTATGATTATGTAAAGATAAACGGTAGTTACAGAACTTAAGATTCTATTTTTGGGGGGATTTATGAAGGACGGTTTTGTAAGGGTCGGATCGGTATCACCTAAGGTGAAAGTCGCGGACGTTGATTATAACGTGTCCGAGATTATTAAGCTCTGCGCCGAAGCGGATCTTAAGAAGTGTTCCTTGCTTGTATTCCCCGAGCTTTCCATAACAGGCTACACTTGCGGCGATCTTTTCCTGCAGGACGAGCTTCTTGAGTCGGCTCTTCGCGGCCTCTACGACATCGCCGAGGCTACATGCGACATGAATCTTACTATCGTTGTGGGACTCCCGCTGAAGTTCGAGGGCAAGCTTTATAACGTCGCTGCCGTCGTAGCTAAGGGAGAGGTCATCGGCTACACACCGAAAAGGTTTATCCCCAACTACTCAGAGTTCTATGAGCTCCGCTATTTCGAGCCTTACGAGGGCGAGGATGAGACAGAAGACGGCATTCCGTTCGGTAACTTCGTATACAGGAACGAGACATATGAGGATTTCTCATTCGGTGTCGAGATCTGTGAGGATCTCTGGGTTCCGAACCCTCCTTCAGTAAAGGCTGCGATGTCAGGTGCTACGATCATCTGTAATCTCTCTGCTTCGGATGAAGTGATAGGGAAAAGGGACTACAGGGAGAAGCTCGTATCAATTCAGTCCGGCCGTCTTGTAAGCGGATATATCTATTCAGACTGCGGATTCGGCGAGTCTACGCAGGATCTTGTATTCGCAGGACACAGAATGATTTGTGAGAACGGTTCTGTTCTTAATCAGTCTGACTGCTTCGGTGATGACGGAGTTATTTACGCTGATATCGATCTTCAGAGGCTTGCCCATGACAGATTGAGGAATTCTTATGAGAATGATCTTGAGCCTTTAAGCATCGTATATTTTGATACAGAGCCCGAGACGGATCTTAAGCTTGAGAGAAAGATCTGTGATCATCCGTTCGTTCCTGCCGATACTTCTGCTCTTAATTCCAGATGTGATGAGATCCTTACTATGCAGGCAGCGGGCCTTGCTACAAGACTTAAGCATATTAACGGTAAGGTCGCTGTAGTTGGTCTTTCCGGAGGTCTTGATTCAACTCTTGCATTGATCGTAACTGTTCACGCATTCGATATGCTCGGCTTGGATAGAAACGGGATCATAGCTGTTACAATGCCAGGATTCGGTACTACATCCAGAACTAAGGGTAATTCCGAGAAACTTGCTGAGGCTTATGGGGTTACATTAAAGACTGTTGATATCAAAGCTTCAGTAAGACAGCACTTCGATGATATCGGTCATGATGAATCAGTCCATGACGTTACATATGAGAACGGACAGGCACGCGAGCGTACACAGATCCTTATGGATATCGCGAACAAGAACGGCGGTATCGTTATCGGTACTGGTGATCTGTCAGAACTCGCGCTCGGCTGGGCTACATATAATGGAGACCATATGTCAATGTATGGCGTTAATGCTTCCATTCCTAAGACTTTGGTAAGACACATCGTGTCATTCGAATCTTCAAGGACTGAAGGTACTCTGTCTGATGTTCTTAAGGATATCGTTGATACACCTGTTTCTCCTGAGCTTCTGCCTCCGGATGAGAACGGCCAGATCAGCCAGAAGACTGAGGATCTTGTAGGACCTTATGATCTTCATGATTTCTATCTGTATTATTTCTTGAGATGGGGATTCAAGCCGTCCAAGATATACAGACTTGCATGCATTGCATTCGAAGGATTTTTTACTCCTGAAGTTATATATAAGTGGGAAGAGACTTTCATCAGAAGATTCTTCCAGCAGCAATTCAAGCGTTCCTGTCTTCCGGACGGCCCTAAGGTCGGTACGGTAACGCTTTCACCAAGAGGCGATTGGAGGATGCCGTCCGATGCCGTCAGCAAGTTGTGGCTCGATGACCTAAAGAGTGTCTTGTAATGCTGTTTAATTCAATCCAGTTCGCTTTATTCTTCGTTGTTGTTATGGCGGTGTTCTACATTCTGCCTGCAAGGATCCGCGTATGGTGGATCTTGTTAAGCAGTCTGTTTTTCTATTGCTTTAAGAGTATCGAAGAACCTATATCCGAACAGTCGAATTATCTGTTTATAGCGATCATTATCTCCTGGTCAGCAGGTGTACTGATGGATATCATTCCGTCTACAGGCAAGCTTAAAGTATTAAGGCTTTTCTTCCTTATTGCTGCCTTGTTTGTGGACTTCGGTATGCTTATCTACTTTAAGTACACCAATTTCTTTATGGAGCTGTTCCATGCTCCCGGGGCGGGAGGAGTAAATCTTCTTATGCCTCTTGGAATATCGTTCTTTATCTTTACGTCGACGGGTTATCTTTTCGATGTGTACAGGGGCAAAGTACATGCGGAGAAGAACCCGTTTTATTATGCTCTGTTCACGTGTTTCTTCCCGTGCATAATGTCGGGACCTATCGAGAGAGCTGATCACCTTATCCCTCAGCTTAAGAATCTTCATAAAGTTAAGGTTATCGATGCAGACAGGATGAGTAACGGCATTACGCTTATCTTGTGGGGTCTTTTTGCCAAGATGGTCATCGCAGACAGAATCGCGATGATAGTCGACAATGTATATGACAGCTATTATCTTTACGGTTCAGTGGAGATCATCCTTGCTTCTGTCTGCTATTCAATCCAGATCTACTGCGACTTCATGAGTTATTCCACGATAGCTATGGGTTGTGCCAAGCTTATGGGTATCGATGTTTACGATAACTTCAATGCTCCTTATCTGTCCTTGAGTGTCAAGGAATTCTGGAGAAGATGGCACATATCGTTGAGCTCATGGCTCAAGGATTATGTTTATATTCCGCTCGGCGGAAGCAGATGTTCTAAGATACGTAAGAATCTTAATGTCATGATCACGTTCCTTGTAAGCGGTCTGTGGCATGGTGCAGGTCTGAATTTCATCCTCTGGGGCGGAATCCACGGTGCGCTGCAGGTAATTGATGATGTAACTCTTCCTGCTAGAAATAAGATCAATTCACTTACAAATGCCAAGACAGACAGCTTCGGATACAGATTCTTCAAGGGTCTTATTACATTTGCTCTTGTCGATCTTGCCTGGGTTTATTTCAGAGTGACTGATTTCCATCTGGCGAATGAGATAATCAGAAGGATGTTTACCAAGCCTGACCTGTGGGTGTTCTTTAATGACGGTATCTATAATCTCGGTCTTGACCGTAAGGAATTCAATATCCTGTTTATCGCACTTATCATACTGGTAGTTATGGATATCGGAAGAAAGAAGATGGATAAGTCTGTTGGAGATATCATGATCGCACAGCCTTGGTATTTCCGTTGGACTGTAATCCTCGTTCTGTTCTTCGCAGTACTGACGTTCGGTATATACGGACCTGCATTTGATGCGGCACAATTTATCTATTTGCAGTTCTAGGAGGAGAATGTGAAGGAATTGCTCAAAAAAGGATTGTTATCAGCTAAGAACATCGTAAGAGTTACGGCGTTCGTGCTTGTTGTTGCTGTTCTTCTTGAGACATGGGTCGTATGGTTTAAGAAGAAGAGCTATGACGGTTCTTTGATGATGCAGAATTTCTATGAGCAGCCTGAGAACAGTATCGATCTTCTATGCATTGGAAGCTCACATACATTCATTGATATCAACACAGGTGTCCTTTGGGACGAGTATGGTATTCCGTCTTATATTCTCGGCGGTTCGATGCAGCCGTTCTGGAATACTTACTATAATCTCAGAGAAGCCGTAAAGACCCAGACACCGAGACTTGTTGTTCTCGAAGCTTTGGCTTGCGATATCGAACCCGAGATAGGCGATCATGGAATGATCATCAATAACGTTTCCGGTATGCATTGGAATATGAATAAGCTCGAATCAATAAGAGCGAGCGTATGTGATACTGACGGTCTTGTTGATTACACATTATTGTTTGAAGAATTCCACAGCAGATATTCTGAACTTGATATGTTTGATATAGCAGCAGATCTCGGTGATTCTGTAAGGTCCGAGAACTGGAAGGGATTCTATGATTACTTAAGGATTGAGTTTGCTACACGTCCTGAGATCAATGATGATATTGAACCTTTGGCCATGCCTAATAAGGAAGAATACTACTACAGACTTATAATCGAGTATTGTCAGGAGCAGGGAATACCGATCTTGGTTATCGTATCCCCGGATGCCGGTTATAACGACCTTGCCAGAGCACGTTATCTTTATGCAGCTGATATAGCTGAAGAATACGGAGTGGATTTTGTCGACTTTAATGAGTATTACGATGAGATCGGATTGGATTTCTCCTATGACTTCGGAGATATCGGTCATCTTAATTTCCTCGGTAACAGGAAGTTCACTTCATATCTTGGTGACTACATTACTGATAACTTTGACATGATCGACAGAAGTGATGACCAGACAGGTCTTTATGATTCCTGGGACGAGAACTTCCGTTATAACGAGACTAGAGTTACCAACTTTGTACTGTCGCAGACAACAGATCTTCACGATTATATTTCTATTCTGAATACTCTGTCAGATGACTATGAGATCATCGTCGAGCTTAATGATATCAGCAGAATGGATGCAGATCTACGGACTTACCTTAATCTGTGCGGAATATCATGTTCGAGAGACTTCGATGACAGGCGATATATCATAAGAAGGGGACAGTCCATAGCTCTTGAAGCAGATGAGAACGGCTTGTATTACGAAGTAATGCAGAGTAATCATCATTTTTCTGTTACTACTGAAGGAGTGTTCTTTGATAACAGCGATCTTACAGTGCCTGATCATCCGGGTGTCTGTATCACGGTATATGACAGATATAACCAGACGGTAGCAGATAATGTGTCTGCGGTATTTGAAGAGGTGTTCAGACTTGAGTATTGATTGGCGTAAAGTATTGAAGACCGCTCTTATAGGATTCTGGTATCTTATCAGGATCGCGATTGCCGTTGTTATCGTATGGTGGTGCATGGGCAAGCTCGATGAATGGAATAACTTCCAGGTATTCAGACAGTGGAATGACCATTATGGCTTTGCAGGCTCCGGAACATATGAGGATCCATACTTAATAAATAATGCAGATGATCTTATAAAATTCTCTGAAGCAGTTAATAACGGTAATTCCTTCAATGATATCTACTTCAGGCAGACTGCTGATATCGATCTTAACGGATATGGTAACTTTGAGCCTATAGGTACTCTCGACAGCGGATATATGTTCTGCGGAATCTATGACGGAGGATGCCACAAGATCAGTAATCTGGTCATAAATGCCAATGATCTTGATTCAGCCTTTGTCGGATTGTTCGGCAAGCTCGGCGGCGTTGTTATGAATCTCGGTATCGACAGCGGTAGGATCTACGGTGATTATGTAGGAGCGTTTGCTTCAACTGACGGCTCTGATGAAGCTATGATAATCAACTGCTATAACAACGCTGACCTGTACGCCATGGTTAGATGCGGCGGTATAGCCGAGAATTTCTCATCAGGTAAGATCCTTGGATGTGCCAATTACGGACATCTTTCAGGAATGGTCACATGTCAGATAGTATCTTATGACTGTTCTCTGATAGCAGGTTGCTGCAATCTTGAGAGCACCAACGACAGCATCGTTCCTTATGATACGTTCAGAGGAGTTATGTACGACTGCTATATCGGTACGGAAGACGTATCCGAGCTTAACAGATTCATCCCTTCATATCAGGATTACATTGTTTATCATGAGAACACTGATATGGATGTATTGCCCTGGGCTGAGCAGTAATTAAGTAATCGAAGAGAATTCCGGATCTGACACCGGGTGTCTGTTCTCGTAATAGAATACTTCTGAAACACCTAATGACTTAAGATACTTAGCTGTCTCGATAAAGTGCAGGCCGATCCTGTCTGACTTGTGTGCATCGGATCCCAACGTGATGAGCTTGCCGCCCATCGCAAGGTAGCGCTTGATAATATCGGGATCGGGCATAACAAAAGCAGATCCCTTAGCCATCTGCTTGTCTATGGAGCTCGTGTTGACCTCGAGGGCCTTGCCCTTTCTTATAAGCACGTCGAAAAGCGCATCGAACTGATCCGGGCAATCCTTATAGAAAACCGCAGATTCCTTATCGTCTATATATCTGTTGATATAGTCGTAATGGGCGAGAATATCGTAATCGTCAAGCTCACTGCACATTCTTGCAAGAGAAGACATGTACTCCTTATTCCTGTCCGCACGGGGAATCAGGGATGTCTCGGTACTGTAAAAGATCTCTTCGCCCCTGAACAGATGATTAGAAAGGATTATCGAATCAAAGGGAAGAGTAGCAGTTGTCTCATTGATCCTGTCATTAAGATGAGGCTGCCAGCCTATCTCGATACCCATATGCAGGGAAGGACCGCCCTTAGAAGTAGATAATTCCTTCCATTCAGGGAATATCTTCCCATATTCATTAAGATCAAAGGTAAAGATCTCATCCTTATGTGGATAATCCATATCATAGTGTTCAGTTATTGAGATATTGCTGATGCCAAGAGCTTTGGAAGCTTCAATGACTTCCTCTATGGTCTGGGCAGCATCAGAACTGAAAACCTTGGTATGCATGTGAGAATCAGCTAACATGCGATAATTCTATAACAATAATCAGTTCAAGTAAAAGTCAAAACTTTAAGCATTTACTTTTACTTGAGGATTAATTATTATTTTATAGTAATTTAAATATCAAAGGAGTGTATTTCATGGAAATTTCACCGCTTCAGAAGGCAAGATATGAGTATCAGCCCAAGCTTCCCGGAATGCTTCGTAACGGAGTATCCCAGATCACAGTAAAGGAAG
>JAEEGL016059016.1_pt1 | contig 22103 bp, 18 predicted proteins | sample 9134231 | NCBI WGS metagenome assembly JAEEGL01 (sample SAMN16246548, study PRJNA631951) | gut metagenome | biome: gut microbiome; feature: rumen; material: fiber-attached | host: Bos | place: Iran: Karaj | collected 2018-10 | reverse complement strand
GGGCTACCCCTGCCTAATGGATTATTATGTGAAGTTGCATCCGTGTTAAGAACCGCCGTATGCCGAACGGCACGTACGGTGGTGTGAGAGGTCGGAAAATGAAATAGGAGGAAAACTATTTCATTTTCCTCCTACTCGATTTCATAAAATCACTCGCTTTTTTCGCCTTGACATGACACGTATGACAAGTGTTCAGACACGTGTCATGCAAATCCCGCATGTGTCATCACAACTCGAGGCGAAAATCATGAAATATGTTGGAATGAGCGGAAATTCGTCTTTACTTTGCGATGTCACTCAGAAACAACGTTCTTAAACTTACTGTGACAAACATTAAAAACAAGAGACAATCATCCCTAGCATCATCCGAGGTGCTTACTCCATCAGCCTCACCCCCGGCTGACTAAACTAAGGGCAAACTTATTACGAAAAAACAGAATAAGAACAAAAGAAAAAAACAAAAGTATAAAAAGTATAAACAATTAAAAAGTTACAATTATGAAGAAGATTTCAGTTTTGGTAAAGCAGGTGCTCATGAGCACACTTACCGCAGGAATGTTCGCTGTGTCTTTCACCGCTTGCAGTGATGACAGTGACCTTATGTCAGAGAACAATGCAGCCGACAACGGCTTTATCGCAGGTGGAAGCCAGTTGCAGAAGCCCATCGGATTGGTCTACACAGACTTCATCAACAGCAACGACGTACAGATTCTGAATGCTGACACCACAATCATCAGCGTGAACAAGGCCTATGCCGACAAGATGGGCATCACGAACTTCGTGAACCACCCCATGGGTATCTGGCAGAGTTACAAGGAACTGGCATATCTGCGCCGCGCCACATCACAGCGTCTTGAAGGCGACAAATATATCCTCAACGTGGTGCCCTCGGATCTTGCAGAGATTGTGCAGGACGGTGAGGTGAAAATCAGCACAGGGCTCTACTTGAATCCCAGTAAGGCAGCATCCACACGCTCCGCCAACAGTAACGGTTTCGGAGCCCAATACGTTGAAGACAACGGCACAATCCACCCCATGGCCTTTTATATCCAGCCAGAGAGCGTGACACGCGGTGCAGACGCGGAATACATCGTATTCTCACCCGAAGACGTGCTCTGTCCCTCTGCCACCCGCAGCGGCGTCGGGGATTTCTTTACCAATCTTTTTATAGGTATTACAGAGGGCCTGTCAAAAGGTGACACCAGTGCCGGCGTATCGTTCAATACCGGAGGCAAATGTAATCTGGTGAGTTTCTCCCCCACCATCAAGAAGAATATCAAGATTGAATGTGGCAAGGAGAGTGGCGACACCGTCACCATCGGCATCAACTGCCCAACGAACTTCACACTCGGCTGCCGTGTCAACCTGAGCGTTTCTCATAACAAGGTAAGCAATTTCGAGACTGCTTTTACCGGCACCTTCGCCTTCACTCCCAAAGTAACCCTTGGCAGCAGCAAGAAATTGGAAGTTCCCGAGGATAAGTCCACGTTCCATCTCGCCCCGCTCCCCAAAATGGCATTCTCCATCCCCGTCATGGGTGTCCCCGTGCCCATCGTGCTTAACAACCAAGTCGACCTGAAATTCAACGCAGGTGTTGAGGGCAAGATCTATGCAGGCATCCAGTACCAGTTTGAATCGACATTCGAGGCAGGCGTGAGGTACGACGGCAAATGGCATCCCATCGCCGACGGTGAAGTCACGAAGAGCAAGGTGAACTTCATCACCCCACGTGCCGACATTCACGCTGAGGCTGGCGTAGGACTCTTCCTCTGCACAGACGTACTGATAGGTGGTGTGGCAGGCCCCACAGCAAGCATCGGCCCGAAACTCGGCGGCGAGATTGACATGTCATTCACACCGTTTGAAGAGATTCCCTTCAAGTTCGACGCAGCCATCAAGGCCGGTCTCGGTGGCGAAGTGGGCGGCAAACTCTCTATCTACGGATATGACCTGGGCAAATATACCTGTCCTTTCAGCATCGGCCCGGAATTCACACTGTGGGAGTACTCCAGTTGGAAGAACGACAACAACGACGACAGCGAGAGTTCGTTCTACTTCAATGACATGACCAAGAAGGCCCAGGAAGAAGCAGTTGCCTTGAAGGCTGAGAAGGCAGCCAAAGAAGCCGAGGAGAAAATCCGCAAGGCTAATGAGCCTGAGAACCAGCAGCAGTTCAGTCTCTTCAAAAACTGGATAAGAAGTCACCCCATGGTGAAGAGTGTCTCAAACGAACTGTACAGCACCTTGAGAAATAACCGCACACTTGCTGACAAAATCTATATGACAGCACTGGATGAGACCTACGAATACGCCGTAGCCACCTACACCGTCATCCAGTCGAAGCACTACGAGAGAATGGCAGACTACCTCATCGAACGCATCTACGAAGGACGTAAAGCCGAGATTCGCTAATACAGAGGCATTACACTCCTCTCCCCTAAAAAACGGAAGTTACGGCTTCCGTTTTTTTAGGGCCTTGACGTGACACGTATGACAAGCGTTCAAACACATGTCATGTAAACCACGCAGGTGTCATCACTACTCGAGGCGAAAAACATGAAATCTGTTGGAATGAGGCAAAACCCAACATAACTTTGTATCAGAATAAATCAAAAAGTAAAGATATGAAAACAAATATTCTATCAGTAGTGATGTTTGGTGTGATGGTCATTACGACCGCGTGTTCCAACGAAGACGATTCCTTAATGACAGGAATGGAAAAAAGTGAAAGCAGAGAGGCCTGTGCCCCCACGACGACGGTGCTTGTCTACATGGCAGGCAGAAACGACCTGTCTGGTGCATTGATGGATGACCTGAGCGAAATCAAGAGAGGCTCCAAGAACCTTCGACAGAATGACAATCTGATCGTGTTCGTACGCAATAACCATGAACAACAGCCTTGGGTGGCGCGCATTAAAGACGGTCTTGTGACCGACTCTGTTAGCCTGAGCGACCTGGGTATTAGGAGCAGCGATGGTGAGAACCGTGCCTCCGACCCCGCAGTGATGGAGGGCGTGATGCACTACGCCTTCAGCCATTACCCGGCTACGAGTGGCAACTACGGTCTGGTGATTGAAGGCCACGGCTGCGGATGGCTGATGAAGCAGGAGGTGAGCACGACCATGTGTCGCGCCATTGCGGTCGACAATGGAAAGAAAAAATTATCCAGCGACGGCCGCTGGATCAATATCCCCACTATGGCCGCCATCCTGAAGAACATGCCTCACCTTAGGTTTATCATGACCGACTGCTGTAACATGATGTGCTTGGAGAATCTTTATGAACTCCGCAACGTATGCGACTATATGATTGGCTCACCAGCAGAAATTCCCGCACCTGGTGCCCCCTACGACCTGATTGTTCCCGATATGTTCTCCCAGAGTGAGACGTTCTATGCCAATATCACCGGCAAGTATTACAACAGCCTCGAGGGCGGGCTTCCACTCGTAGCCGTGAAGACCTCTGAAATGGAGAAAGTGGCACAGGCTACCCGCATAGCCCTGCTGTCCGTCAGAGAGGAATTGGCTGGCAGATATCCCGATATGAAGGGCATCATCCACTACTACCACACGAACACTGGCAATGATTTTCTTCCAGAGTACAACATCTTCTACGATGCCGGTGACTTCATGCAGAGATATGCCCCCGCTGATGTCTATCGGCAATGGAAACAAGTGCTCAATCAGGCCATCGTAGAGCGCCATATGTCAACCTTCTGGGACACCGACAAGAATTGGCAGATGAAGTATGCCGACTTCATAGTGACAGAGGAGAAGTTCCACGGCGTGTCGATGTTCGTGCCGCAGAATCCTGACAAAGGCGACTATGCACAATATAATGAGGATATCAAGCAAATGGCTTGGTACGCTGCCACCATGTAAAAACAATGGCGTGTTTCTCTATCTTCCATATATAAAAATCAACACAGAGATACAAAGATACAGAGGAAAATAAAAACTCTGTATCTCTGTGCCTCTGTGTTGATATTGATATTTGTTGGCCCAATTCGTTACTCGGGATTTTTATGTTTCGGTAGATTCCTGAAAAACTCGTTCACCCTTTCCCAGTTTACATTGACCACCTCCATCGGCTCTTCGTATTCGGTGGCGGTGACCTTCTTGTTTTTGAAGTCGAACTTGATGACAATCTTGTCGTCGACACCTACGCTGCAGGAGTCGAGGGGCACTACATCATAGAACCTGCCCCTGTTGAACCCCTTGTACTCGTTTTCTTCATTCTCCTTTTCCTTGAATTCATAAAAACACTCCTCGTTGGTTTTCAGATACCAGAAATGAACAATTCCTGTGGTGTCGCTCTTGCTAATGGTGACCATTGCGGCGTCGCGTTGCTTGCTGAGTTCGTGTACATGGAAGTAAGAGATGCCTATTATCGCCAGAAAGAAGATGAGACCAATGATAATAGGTTGTACCAGACAGCCGATGGCCAGTCCCTTCCACCGTTTCCGCAGGTATCCATAGAATGGGATGATGATAGACAGCACCAGCAGTAAGAGCAGAAACAGTACGAATGTGAAGTAAAAAGTAATGCCTTGTTCTATCATGTTGTGAGTTTTTATCGTTGTGGAATCATGATTTGGTGTACTGAAGGGCGAGCATGGTAAGGTCGTCGCTCTGCTCAGCACCGCCAACAAACTGGTGTACCGAAGTGGTCATCGCCTCGATAAGGGCCTGTGGCTGCCAGGAGGCAGCCTTCGCCACTTGCATTATCCTTTCCATGCCAAACTGCTGCAGGTGGATATCCTCCGCCTCGTTGAGACCGTCGGTATAGAGGAACACGCTGTCGCCCGAATGGAGTTGTAGCCGTTGTTCGGTGAACATCCATCCAGATAAGGCACCTGCGGGGAGGTTGGCGTCGCATGGGATGACGCTGGCCTCGTCGGCAGTCAACAGCAGCGGCGGGTTATGGCCGGCATTGCAGTAATGCAGTTCGCCTGTGGCCAGGTCGAGAACCCCCAGGAAGAGCGTGACGAACATGCCCGTGTCGTTATTGCTGCTGAGGGCGTCGTTGAGGGCGAGCACGATGTGGTTGGGCTCCTGTGTATAGGCGGAGATGTTGCGGAAGAGCGAGCGCGTGACCGCCATGACGAGAGACGCCGGCACACCCTTGCCCGACACGTCACCGATACAGAAGAAGAGTTTCTCTTCGCTGATGAAGAAGTCGTAGAGGTCGCCGCCCACCGCCTTTGCCGGCATCACCTGTCCGTAGATGTCGATGTCGTGGCGGTTGGGGAAGGCGGGGTAATCCTTGGGCAGCATTGACATCTGTATGTCGTGCGCAATCTTCAGTTCGCTCTCTATCGATGCCTTGGCTGCTGTGGTGCTCTTCAGTTCCTCGATGTAGGAGGTGAGCGAGTGCTGCATGTTCTCGAACGAGTCGCGCAGCAGGTGTATCTCGTCGTGGCTCTCGATGGCAGGCAGGGCAGCATTGAGTTGTCCGTTTGCCACCTCGTCGGTGACGGCAGCCAACTGTTTCAGTGGCTTTGCAGCGCGCCTGATGGCAAGACGGCAGACGAAGAAGGTGACGAGCAGCACCAAGGTGATGATCAACAGCGCGATATACCCCACGCCGATGCCCACAAGGTTGAGCGCCAACGTAGGCAGTGCTATCACCAAGGTCCAGTCTGTGCCCTCCAGCGGAGAATAAAACAAGTAGTTCTCCATCCGGTTGACCAGCATCATCCTGTTGGTCTCGTTGTAACTCTTCTCACCGTTTTTCATCTTCCCGATGGCCTCCTCAGCCACGCCGGGCTTGTCGGCGTCCTTGACATGGACGTAGAAGTTGCCTTTCAGGATACGCCGCTGGTCGGGGTGTACGATATAGGTGCCGTCGCGCGACAGTACGAAACTGTCGAACACGTCCTCGTCCGATATGTCGATGGCCCATACGTCTTGTTCGAAGATGTTGGTCTGCTCATGGATGAGACTGGTCATGAAGTCGAGCGACAGGTCGGCGCCAAGAATGGCCACGACACGCCCCTGCTGGTCGTGGATGGGATACATATAGGCTACCAGCGGTGTCTTCCCGTCGCGGCTGTCGAAGAAGGGCTCCGACCAATAGGCGGAGTCGGCGGCTACGGCATCGCGAAACCATTTGGCCTCCAGATAGGAGGCTTCGGCATCTTCTATCGGCTGTCCCACCACGTTAGTGCTGTCTTTACGCCAGGCATAAGGACAGTAGGATTTTCCTTTGTAAGGAAAGTAGTTCTCGATGAAACTGATGCCGCAACTGCGGATGCGGGGGTTCTGCCTGACGATGCGCTCCATGATGGCCTGCAACTGTTCGGGCTGCTTGACGTGTTGTTCTACCTCGAAGAGGTTGTTGTCGACTGCCACGCTGACATCCGACATCACGTCGCTGATGCTCTTTCCAAACGATATCATGCTGTTATGGAAAGTACTGGCGCTGACATCCACCACTATCGACCTTGTCAGGTCGTAGATGAGGTATGCCAGACCGCCCATCATGATGAGCAGCACGAGCATCACCCACCGTGTCAGTCTTCGGGCAAACGAATGATTGTATTTCTTATCCTTCATATTCAAATTGTTGGTGCAAAGTTATACAAAATCGAGAGCAGTGCAAAAAGAACTTGTTCTTTTTCAATGCCGAGATAAATCAACTTCGCGAAGCAAAAATAAAAAAAATGTCCCATTCCTACAAGTTTATGGGACATTCTGCATGATAAAGTGATGAATGGCAACGGTTTTTGCGGCTGTGATACAGCCGCACACTAGACAGGCTATCTGCCATCTTTTATCTATCATCTACATCTTTTCATCTTAATCTTTCATCTTTTCATCTTTAATCTTTAATCTCTCCCTCTCATTTTCTCATCTTATAATCTTAATCTTTAATTTTTAATCTTTAATCTTTAATCTATTATAACCCTTCTCACGATGTCGCGAGTGTAGGCATAGGGGATGTATTCCACTGACGGGATGGGACGGGTGATTTGTAGGTTGGCGCGCTTGCCCACGGCTATCGACCCATAGTCGTGGCTCAGCCCCATGGCGTAGGCGGCGTTGAGCGTGGCTGCGTTGATGGCCTCGGCAGGTTCGAGCCGCATCTTGATGCATGCCAGTGACACGACGAACTTCATGTCTGAAGATGGTGTGCTTCCCGGGTTGCAGTCGGTGGCGAGGGCGACGGCCAGTCCTTCGTCGATGATATGGCGCCCGCGGGCGTAGGGCATGTTGAGGAAAAACGAGGTGCCGGGCAACAGTGTGGGCATGGCAGAGGAACGGGCGAGAAGTTCGAGGTCGTGGTCGCTGGCACTCTCCAGATGGTCTATCGACAGGGCGTCGTGTGCCACGCCCACCTCCACACCGCCCGACGATGCCAGTTCGCAGGCGTGGATTTTGGGACGCATGCCATAGCGTGCTCCTGCCTCAAGGATACGCACCGTCTCCTCGGGTGTGAAGAATCCTTCATCGCAGAACACATCGATATACTCTGCCAGATTCTCCTCTGCTACTGCGGGAATCATCTCCTCTACCACCAAGTCAACGTAATCACCCTGTCGGCCGGCGTATGCCCTTCCCACGGCATGGGCACCGAGGAAGGTAGATACCAGGCGCATGGGCGTCAGTGCCTTCAGCCGTTTCACCACGCGCAGCATCTTCAGTTCGTCGTCGGTGTTCAGTCCGTAGCCGCTCTTGATTTCCACGCATCCTGTGCCACGGGCCATCATCTCGTTGAGCCGTTGCAGGGCGGCATCGGTCAGTTCGTCCTCACTCATCGCATGGAGGCGGTCGGCGGAGTTGAGGATGCCACCCCCTCGCCGCGCTATTTCAGCATACGACAGTCCACGGATTTTGTCGACGAATTCCGTCTCACGGCTCCCCGCATACACCAGATGCGTGTGGGGGTCGCACCAACACGGCAGCACCGTTCCCCCTTCGGCATCGATGATGGTAGTGGGCGAGGCGTCGAGTTTGTCGATGTCGCTCATCCTGCCGAAGGCAGCGATGCGGTTGCCTTCGGTGAGCAGCCAGGCGTCCGCGATGGTGCCGAGTTGCCGCATGGCAGTGCCCGCCAGGCGCAGGCACTCTTTGGGGTGGATGCCAGTGAGGAACCCGATATGGGTGATAAGGGTCTTTTGGTTTTGCATTTTGCTGGGGTTTTTCTAGATTTTCTAGAATTTCTAGATGCTCTAGATTTTCTAGATTCTCTAGAGGGGTTATGCCAGTGGATAGGTTTTAATAAATTCCACGCTCTTGGCGATATGGGGATACATCACCACGTCGTGGTCGATGAAAGGCACCACCTGGCGATAGGCTTCGTGCAGCCGCTCGATGGCGGGCGATGACAGCAGCGGACGGCGGAAGTCGAGGGCCTGGGCAGCGGTGAAGAGTTCGATGGCGAGCACCCGCTCGGTGTTGTCGGTCACCCGCAGCAGTTTGGTGCCGGCGTTGGCTCCCATGCTCACATGGTCTTCCTGCCCTTGTGATGTAGGGATGCTGTCGGCCGAGGAAGGCATGCACAGCATCTTGCTCTGGCTCACTATCGAGGCAGCAGTGTATTGGGCTATCATAAACCCGCTGTTGAGACCAGGCTCCGCCACGAGGAAACTCGGCAGACCGCGTTTGCCCGACACCAGTTTATAGGTGCGCCGTTCAGAGATATTGCCCAGTTCGCTCATGGCGATGCAGAGGAAGTCCATGGGCAGTGCGATGGGCTCGCCATGGAAGTTGCCTGCCGAGATGATGAGGTCGTCGTCGGGACATACCGTGGGGTTGTCGGTGGCAGCGTTGATTTCGATGTCGACCACCGACTTCACGTATGAGAGCGTATCCTTCACTGCACCGTGCACCTGTGGGATGCAACGGAAGGAGTAAGGGTCTTGCACGTTGACCTTGGGCTGAGCAATGAGTTGGCTGCCCTTGAGGAGTTTGTTCATGTTGATGGCAGTAGCCACCTGCCCTTTGTGTGAGCGTACCAGGTGCACCGCCACGTTGAAGGGGTCGATTCTGCCGTCGAAGGCTTCGAGCGACATGGCAGCGATGGTGTCGGCCCAGGCGGTGAGCCGTTTCGCCTTGATGAGCGACCAGACGGCGAAGGCACTCATGTTCTGGGTGCCGTTGAGCAGGGCAAGCCCCTCTTTCGACCCCAGCCGGATGGGTTGCCATCCCATGCGCTGCAGAATCTCGGCACCCGTCATCCGTTCGCCGTGCCACTCCACCTCGCCCAGTCCTACCAGGGGCAGGCAGAGGTGTGCCAATGGCACGAGGTCGCCCGAGGCACCCACCGACCCCTGTTCGTAGACGATGGGGTAGATGTCGTTGTTGAAGAAGTCGATGAGGCGTTGCACCGTGTCGAGTTTCACGCCAGAGTAGCCGTAACTCAGCGACTGCACTTTGAGCAGCAGCATGATTTTCACTATCTCGTTGGGCACACGCTCACCGATGCCGCAGGCGTGCGACATCATGAGATTGATTTGCAGTTCTGCCATCTGGTCGGCATCGATGTTGATGTCGCAGAGCGAGCCGAAACCGGTGGTCACTCCGTAGATAGGTTTGTCGGACTCGGCAATTTTCTTGTCGAGGTATTCGCGGCAGCGAAGGATGCGTGCCTTGGAGTCATCGCCCAACTGCAGTTGATAGTGATGGGTGATGATTTCGTCGATCATGTCTTGGGTCAAATGCCCCGCGCTTATTTTGTGAAACATTTATTTTATTATTGAAAATTGAAGATTGAAAATTGAAAATTGATTTCGGACTTCGTCCGATTGAAAATTGAAAATTGATTTCGGACTTCGTCCGATTGAAAATTGAAAATTGAAGATTGAAAATTATACTTCGCATGAATGTCGGCTGCGCCTCAGCATAAGAACAAGTTCTTCTGCATTCAGCTTGCACGACATTTTCTGCTTCGCATGAAGTTGCTTACGCTCGGCATACTGAAAACAAGTTTTCGTCTGCTCTTGCTTAATCGCAACTTTATGCTTCGCATGAAGTTGCTCACGCTCGGCATACTGAAAACAAGTTTTCGTCTGCTCTTGCTTAATCGCAACTTTAAACCTCAAATCTTAAACCTCAAACTTTAAATCTCAAACCTTAAACCTCAAACCTCAAACCTTCATCCACCAGGTGGGGGAGGGTGACGATGAGGCCTGGGGTGCGCTCCATCTCGCGGCGTATGGCATCGAGGGCTCCGCTGTTGCGTGCCCATCCGCGCCTTGCGATACCGTTGTTCACATCCCAGAAGAGCATCTCGCGAATCTTTGCGTCGCTCTCTGCCGTGCCGTCGATGACCATGCCGAAGCCACCGTTGATGACCTCGCCCCATCCTACACCGCCGCCATTGTGCAGCGACACCCAGGTGGCACCTCTGAAGGCATCGCCGATGACGTTTTGCACCGCCATGTCGGCACAGAAGCGCGACCCGTCGTAGATGTTGCTCGTCTCACGGAAGGGAGAGTCGGTGCCCGACACGTCGTGATGGTCGCGGCCGAGCACCACCGGGGCTTTCAGCCTTCCCTCGCGTATGGCGCGGTTGAACGCCAGTGTTATGGCGGTGCGTCCCTGCGCGTCGGCATAGAGGATGCGTGCCTGAGAGCCTACCACGAGGTGGTTCTTCCCTGCCTCGCGTATCCAGTGGATATTGTCGTCGAGTTGTCCGCGGATGTCGTCGGTCACCGTCTTCCTGATTTCCTCCAGCGCCTCGGCTGCCAACTGGTCGGTGAGGGCGAGGTCGTCGGGGTCGCAAGAGGTGCACACCCAGCGGAACGGACCGAAACCGTAGTCGAAGAAGAGCGGTCCCATGATGTCTTGTACGTAGGAGGGGTAGCGGAAGTTGCCGTCGGGCAATAAGATGTCGGCACCTGCCCGGCTCGACTCCAGGAGGAAGGCGTTGCCATAGTCGAAGAAATACATGCCCCGGGCGGTGAGTTGGTTGATGGCAGCCACCTGTCGGCGGAGCGATTCGCGCACCTTTTCCTTGAAGGCTTCTGGCTGGTCGGCCATCATCTGTTTCGACTCCTCGAGGGTCAGTCCCACGGGGTAGTATCCTCCTGCCCAGGGGTTGTGGAGCGAAGTCTGGTCGCTGCCCAAGTCCACCCGGATGTCTTCCTTGGCAAGCCGTTCCCAGAGGTCCACCACATTGCCTACATAAGCCATCGACACGGTGCGGCGTTCGTCCACCGCCTTGCGTATGGCAGGTATCAGTTCGTCGAGTTGGTCGTGCAACTCGTCTACCCATCCCTGCTCATACCGTTTGCCGGCAGCCTTGGGATTGATTTCCGCCACCACGCTCACCACGCCGGCGATGTTGCCGGCTTTGGGCTGGGCGCCCGACATGCCACCGAGTCCGGATGACACGAAGAGCATGCCCTTCGCGTCTTTCTGTCCGGGCTTGAACTTCCGCCGTGCGGCATTCAATACGGTGATGGTGGTGCCATGGACGATGCCTTGCGGACCGATATACATATACGACCCTGCCGTCATCTGCCCATACTGACTCACGCCGAGGGCGTTCATCCGCTCCCAGTCGTCGGGCTTGGAGTAGTTGGGTATCACCATGCCGTTGGTTACCACCACGCGTGGCGCCCCTTTGTGTGAGGGGAAGAGTCCGAGGGGATGCCCGGAATACATCACCAGCGTTTGCTGGTCGGTCATCTCGCTGAGATATTTCATCGTGAGGCGATATTGCGCCCAGTTCTGGAAGATGGCACCGTTTCCGCCGTAGATGATGAGTTCGTGGGGATGCTGTGCCACACGCGGGTCGAGGTTGTTTTGTATCATCAGCATGATGGCAGCCGCCTCGCGGGAGCGGTGGGGGTATTCGTCGATGGGACGGGCATGGATGTTGTAACTCGGACGGTAGCGGTACATGTAGATACGTCCATACTGGCGCAGTTCGTCGGCGAACTCCTTGGCCAGAGCGGCGTGCAGGTGTTCGGGGAAATAGCGCAGGGCATTGCGCAAGGCGAGGCGCTTCTCCTCGTCGGTGAGGATATCCTTGCGCTTCGGTGCGTGGTTGATATCGGGGTCGTAGGCTTTCGCCTCGGGGAGTTGGTCGGGAATACCGGCTCTTATCTCATTTTGGAATTCTTTGGTGGTCATGGGATTAAGGTTTGAGATTTGAGGTTTGAGGTTTGAGGTTTGGCCTTCGGTCGATATCGGCCGAAGGCCGCTAAAGTTTGCTTTCCACGATGTCCATGATGGCTTGCTCTGCGGTGTTGGCTTCGGCGATGAGGGCGTTGGCCTCGGCGATGAGGGCTTCGGCTTTCTTGCGGTCGTGGAGCGATGAGGCATTGATTTTCACGTTCAGACCGGCACCCAATACGGCGGCACGTGCGGCTAGGGCACCTACACCGGCATCCGATACGCTGTTGGGATTGCCATTCGTCGCCATCAGTTTGCAGAGAGGCAGCACCTTTGCCGCTGCCTTCATCGTGCGGAGGGGCACCTCGGTGGCATAGAGGGTGGCTCGCTGGATGGCCTCGGTGCGCAGGGCCTTCTCCTGGTCGGTGGTCTTGGGCATGCCAAAGGCAGCCATGATACGGTTGAAGGCTTCGGTGTCTTCGTCGGTGAGGTGGAGCAACTCTGCCATGATACGCTGTCCTTCGTCGGCACTCTGGCTGAACTCCTGCCACCGCTCGTCCCATCCTGCCTTGTGGGCGGAGAGGTTCGCCACCATCGTGCCTAATGCTGCTCCGAGGGCTCCCATATAGGCGGAGATGGTGCCGCCACCGGGGGCAGGCGACTCGCGTGAGGTCTCCTCGGCAAAGCCCTTCACGGTAAGGTCGGTGAGGAGCGGCTTTCGGTTGGCATCTTCGAGCAGGTATTCAATCACCTTCTCGCGTGGGTTGAAGGGCCGCAGGTCGTCGAGTCCCATCGAGTGGATGGCCATCTTCACGATGTCGTCTTCGGGGATGCCAGTCGACCGGTGCTGTTTCTCCAGGAAATATTTCCCGGCCTCGATGAGTGTGCGCTTGGGCACCAGTCCCACGATTTCTGTGCCGGTGACGCGGATGCCACGTGCCTGTGCGCAGCGGCACACCTCGTCGAAGGCTTTGTGGAGTGGGGTGGTGTTGATGTCGGTGATATTCATCGACACCTGTGCGATGCCGTATTCGTCGATGTACCAGCCTATGGCTTTCGTCTTCTTCAGCGTGCCGGGAATCATGATGGTGTTGCCGTTGGCATCGCGCATGGGCTTCCCGGTGATGGGGTTTCCTTCGCGGCGAGGACGTCCTTTCTCACGCACGTCGAAAGCGATGGCATTGGCACGGCGCGTGGAGGTGGTGTTGAGGTTGAAGTTCACGGCGATGAGGAAGTCGCGAGCACCCACCACGGTGCATCCGGTGCGGGCGATGTCGTCGTCGAAGGGACGGCTGCCGAAGTCGGGCTCCTTGCCGGGTGTGGAGAGTTTCTTGGGTATCGCCTCATACTCTCCTGCGCGGCAGACGGCGAGGTTGCGTCGCTCCTCGGTAAAGGCGGCTGCCTCATAGCAATAGCAGGGGATGCGCAGTTCGTCGGCAATGCGCTTGGCGAGGTCGCGGGCCATCTGTGCGCACTCCTCGAGGGTGATGCCGCTCACGGGGATGAGGGGCAGCACGTCGGTGGCACCGATGCGAGGGTGTGCGCCATGGTGCTGGCGCATGTCAATCACTTGTCCGGCCTTGCGCACGGCGCGGAAGGCGGCTTCTACCACGGCATCGGGTTCGCCCACGAAAGTGATGACGGTGCGGTTGGTGGCTTCGCCTGGGTCGACATTGAGCAGGCGAACACCTTTGGTTTGTTCTATCTCTTGTGAAATTTGCCGTATGGCATCCATGTTGCGGCCCTCACTGAAGTTGGGCACGCATTCCACCAGTTTTCTCTCCATAGACATAGTTTTAAGGTGAGTTGAAACGTGTTGTTAATATGATTTTGTATGTGTTTTCGTAATATATGATATACCATTTGCAAAAGTATATAAAAAAACTCAGTTTGTTCATGTCGGGCGTATAAAAAAAAGTTTTTTATTCCATTTCCGTCTCATTTCGGACAGATTTCAGCGTGTTTTTCTCCTTTTGTCATATATCCTGGCTGTTGTCTCAACATCAATTGAAGAAATACGCTGAAAAATGTAGCGGCAAGCGCAAACTCGTCGTAATTTTGCAATGTCGAAAGTCAAGAAGGTCTTCCGACATCATAGCAAAACAGAAAAAATAACAAACATAAAAAATAACGGATATGAAAACTACAAAAACAATCATGACGGCTTTCACAAGCCTCTTCAAGAAAACATTTGCCAGCCACATGATGCTGGTGAGCAGTCTTCCAATGAACATCAAGACTACGGTAATGAAAGAGTTCCCCGGTCGGTCAATCGCTTTTGCCACGAAGGACAATGGTTATGTGGTGGAACTGAACGACGGCACGATGCTCTCATTCGATAAAGAAGGTACATGGAAAGAGGTAGACCACCTGCAAGCACCGCTTTCGTCATTGTGTGCATAGCAGATTCTGGGCTTCGTTAGATAGCAAGTATTTGAATGGTCATTGGGATTTTTTCCCAGTGATCATTTTTTTATGGATTGTGCCGCAGGATAGAGAAAGATTTACTTTCCCTCGCTTCGCGAACAGTGACCGATGGTTTTCGCCACAGGCGACTAAAAAAGGGAGTGCGCTTCGCGCAGAAATCTCACAAATCGTTTCAAATCAAACAAATAAAAAAGACAGAAATTTCACTTCTTTATTTAACGAACACGAATTTACCGAATCGCACGAATAGTTCTTTCAAAAGTCGCAAGCGACTGAACGAATCTCACGAATATTTTTACTACTACCCAGTACTGATTTTGGTTGACAGCCTTTAGGTGGTTGATGATTTAATTATTCGGTTCATTCGGTCAATTAGTGTTCGTTTTTGTGGAGGTGAAAAAACAAGAATGTTGCGTAAAAATGCAAATTTTGTGGTTGTTTTTATACACATTGTCGGATTTTTAACTATATTTGTAGCATATTTGTAATTTAACTACTTTTCTATTAACTAAAAATTTGTACCATGGATTTTAACGAGATTATTGCGAACTTTTTGGATGTGGTGAAAAACAAGTATGTTCAATTTACTGGTCGTGCTGGTCGCAAGGAGTATTGGCTGTTTTATCTTGTCAACATCGCCCTCTATCTTCTTTTTATCATTCTCACCAACATTTTCGGAAATGGAGTGCTGACTTTGATTATCTCGGTGATTTATACGCTGTTCGGTCTTGCCATCTTGTTGCCGGGAATTGCTGTTTGTGTTCGTCGACTCCACGATGTGGGCAAGGGAGGCGGATGGGCTTTCATCGCTTTCGTGCCTATTGTGGGGGTGTTCATACTGCTCTACTTCATGATTATCAAGGGAGAACCCAACCCCAACCGTTTTGGTCCGCCAGTGGAATAACGGCATGATTGGAAATACCTTTGCGTGATAGGATGGGGAATTTGGAAATGGGTCAAATTTCCCATCCCTTCTTTTGGGGGCTTTTTTGCATCTCATCAGTGAGCGGATGACGAGGATTGAGGAGGTTTTGGGAAAATAACTTGGCAGATAAAATTTTTTCTTTGCTCAAGTGGCGGATAATATCGGATTTTTATCTAATTTTGCACCTTGAAATGCGTGGCGGTAAAAAAATGTTATTTTCCGCCCAAGAAAACTATCAAACCATAAAAGAAAAAAGAAAACGATGAGAGTAGCAATTGTTGGTGCCAGCGGTGCAGTAGGACAGGAGTTCCTGCGTGTGCTCGACGAACGTGATTTTCCCCTCGATGACCTTGTACTTTTCGGCTCTGAGCGTAGCGCAGGCCGCAAATACACCTTCCGCGGTAAGGAATATGAGGTGAAACTCCTGCAACATAACGATGACTTCAAGGACGTAGACATCGCCTTTACGTCGGCAGGTGCCGGCACGTCGAAGACCTTCGCCGAGACCATTACCAAGTATGGAGCCGTGATGATTGACAACTCCAGCGCCTTCCGCATGGACGACGACGTGCCCCTGGTGGTGCCTGAATGCAACGCCAGCGACGCCCTCGACCGCCCACGCGGCATCATCGCCAATCCCAACTGCACTACCATCATGATGGTGGTGGTGTTGCAACCCCTGGAGCGGCTGTCGCATATCCGCCGCATCCGTGTGTCGAGTTACCAGAGCGCCAGCGGCGCCGGTGCCGCTGCCATGGCAGAACTCGAACAGCAATACCGTGAGATAGTGGAGCAGAAGCCCGTGACGGTGAAGAAATTCCCTCATCAGTTGGCCTATAACGTCATCCCGCAGATTGACGTGTTCCAGCCCAATGGCTATACGAAGGAAGAGATGAAGATGTTTAACGAGACACGGAAAATCATGCACTCCGACGTGCGTTGCTCCGCCACCTGCGTGAGGGTGTCGTCGCTCCGCTCACACTCCGAGAGTGTATGGATAGAGACCGAACGCCCCATCTCCGTGGAAGAGGCACAGACCGCCATCGCCAACGCGCCGGGCTGCACACTCTGCGACGACCCTGCCAATCTGGTATACCCGATGCCACTCGACACCGCAGGCAAAGACGACATCTTCGTAGGCCGTGTGCGCAAGGACCTGGCAGAGGACTGCGGACTCACCCTGTGGCTCAGTGGCGACCAGATACGCAAGGGGGCTGCCCTTAACGCCGTGCAGATTGCTGAATACCTGATAAAGGTAGGCAATGTAAAATAACTTAAAACCTGATTTTTGTCCTTATGATAACGACTGGCGGCGATGGTTTGCCAAAGCCGCCGGTTGGCTGAAGATATCTGCCAGTCGGCTGAAAACACCCATAGCAGATATACGATAGTGTTGTGTTTCTGCGTTAATAGAACAAAAAGACACTGCTTCGAAATCTTCAAAATTAAGACAGACACATGGAGAGCCTCATCAGGAAGTTCGAACCTATCTCTCTCGACGAGATGAGTGGCATACGGCTCATGAACCGTATCGACACGAAATTTGTCACCACCATGCCGGTGCTGACAAGGCTTCTCGCTATGGCACAGGGCGAGTACCTGGCGCAGGAGATAGACGGCGAACGCAACATGCTCTACCACACGACGTACTTCGACACCAGCGACTACGATATGTTCTACACCCACCAGCACGGGCACGCCAATAGGCAAAAACTGCGTTTCCGCACCTATGTGGCGTCCGACCTGCAGTTTCTGGAGGTGAAGACGAAGAACAACCACGGGCGTACGAAGAAGAAGAGGATGCAGGTAGAAGACATGTGTCTCGACGATGCCTCGAAACAGACGTTTATCGACCAGCATCTGCGTTATGGCCACCACGACTTGATGCCTGCGCTGCAAAACAGTTTCCGGCGACTCACCCTCGTCAACAACGGGCGTACGGAGCGGCTAACCATCGACACCGACCTGCGGTTTCACAACCTGGTGACGGGAACCGACCGCGAGATGGCACCCTTGGTCATCGTCGAACTCAAGCGCGACGGACTGTGCTACTCTCCTGTACTTGAGATGTTGCGCCAACTCAGGGTGTTCCCCCATGGTTTCAGCAAATACTGCATGGGGTCGGCACTCACCAACGACCAGTTGCGGGTGAACCGTTTCAAGACCCGACTCATAGAAATCAGGAAAATATCAGAAACTAAAATACTCATTTGACTATGGAAGATCTTCTCTCTGGACTCATGTCCTTGGATTTCACCCTCATGCTGGTAAGGTTTGTTATCTGCCTGCTGGTAAATTGGCTCATTGTGGATAAACTCTACTACAAGAAGAGCAAACGGCGCGACTTCTACTTCACATTCATCATCATTGGCGTGGCCATCTTCTTCATCGTGTTCTTCATGATTTTCGTGCTCGAAGACATGAAGGGGAAGACAGGAATAGGAGTGGGCATAGGCATGTTTGGCATATTCAGCATCATGCGCTACCGCACGGATGCCATGCCCGTGCGCGAGATGACCTATCTCTTCGTCGTGCTGTGCCTCTCAGTGGTCAACGCCCTGGCATCCACCATGCCGCTGGTGGAATTGCTCATCACCAACCTCATTATCATCATCGTGGTGTGGTTTTTTGAGCACCTGCTCAAGGTGGTGCCCTGCAAACTCATACAGTACGACCGTCTGGATCTGGTGAAGCCCGACCGTAGAGAGGATCTCATTGAGGATATCCGTGAGCGCACCGGACTCGATGTCATCACCGTGGAGGTGGGCGGCATCGACATGTTGCGCGACATGGCCGTGGTGAAGGTATATTACAAAAGCCAAAACCGTGACGTGAGCAACAGCGTCAATAACAAGGTGAAGGTGAAAGATACTGAATATGTAGAATTCAACTCCTAATCTATGACTATGAAAACAAAAGTATTGTTGCTTGCCCTGGTCCTGGCTCCTGTCTCCGCCCTTGCGCAAGACGACTTCGGCACTTCGCTTTCCGTGGAGGCGGAAAAGAAGATTGACAAGAAATTCACCGTGGGAGTGGAAGCCGAGATGCGTACACGCAACGACATGAAGACTGTAGACCGGTGGCTGGGAGGTGTGATTGCTTCCTATAAGTTGACATCATGGTTGAAAGCCGCGGCAAGTTATCAGTTTCTCTGGGACAACAACGAGCGCATATCATATTATGATGAAGACGACAAGAAGGTGATAAATGGCACGGTGAGAGTGGGCGACCCGAAGAAATGTGCCCAGTACTGGGGAGCGCGCCACCGCTTCAATGTGTCGCTCACAGGTTCGTATAAGTGGGGTGCTCTTGGTCTGTCGCTCCGTGAACGGTGGCAATATACCTACCGCCCGGAGCACACTGTGGCTGAACGGTGGAGTTACTACGACGAAGACTGGGATGGCGATGAGCACACCTATGAGGCCAAGGGGAAGCACCTGTTGCGCAGCCGCTTTCAAGTGTCCTATAAAATCAAGAATTTTCCAATCACACCTTTTGCCAACGTGGAACTGTTCAATGCCATGGATCTTGAAAAGGTGCGCTACAACGTGGGTGCCGACTGGAAAATCAACAAGAAAAATGAGATAACAATGTTTTATCGCTTACAGAAGGTGCATGGCGATGAAAGCGAAGAAAACATCCATCTCATCGGACTGAAGTATAGCGTGAAACTCTAGAATTTCTAGAATATCTAGAGCATCTAGAAATTCTAGAGTTTCAAGATAACCTAAATTTTATATTCCACGAAAGCCTCCATGGCTTCGTAGCAGGCTAGGCCCAGGTCGTCGTAGAGTTGGGCGGTGGCGCGGTTGCGGTCTTCTGCACGCTGCCAGAAGAGGCGCTCGTCGTTGCCGAGGAAGGGCGCGCTCTCCATCTGACTCTGGTGCTTGAGGATGGCATTGCGCTTCTCGCGCAGTTCCTCTGGGCTCATGGGTACGCACATGTCGATGTCGGCAACGTCCCATTCTGCCCATGCGCCCCTGTACATCCACACCCGGCAGTCGGCGAGCCATGATGCCCCGGCATTCTTTTCTTCGTCGATGGCGGCGAGTACGGCATCGGTGCATTTGCGGTGCGTGCCATGCGGGTCGGCCAGGTCGGCTGCCACGAAAATCTGATGGGGTTTGATGTCGGCGATGAGTTGCTGTATGGGCAATACGTCGCGTTCCGACATGGGCAGTTTCTCTATTGCACCCGATTCATAGAACGGCAGGTCGAGGAAGTGGATGTGGTCGGTGGTAATGCCGTTATAGGCACATGCCAGCCTTGCCTCGCCACGTCGGATGAGGCCTTTGAGCGTAAGTAGGGCCTTGCGGTCGCTCTCGCTGCCTCCTTTGCCGGCAATGAGCCGCTTGATGCTCTGGTAACTCTCGGCAATAACCTGGTCCTTGCCGTCGGCAAAGAGTTGGTTGAAGCCGTTGACGAAGTGCATGAACCGCGACACCTCCTCATCGTTGACGGCGATGTCGCCACTGGTCTCATAGGCGATGTGCACATCGTGCCCCTGCTGCATGAGTCGGCGGATGGTGCCGCCCATCGAGATGACGTCGTCATCGGGGTGTGGGGAGAACACGACGACGCGCTTTGGGTAGGGCAGGGCACGCTCCGGACGGAAGGTGTCATCAGCCTCGGGCTTGCCGCCGGGCCATCCGGTGATGGTGTGCTGCAGTTCATTGAACACGGCGATGTTCACCAATCCTGCCGACCCGTATTTCTCCACCCAATGGCCGAGGAAATGGTCAAGATAGTCTTTGGTCGACAACTTGAGCACGGGTTTTCCTGTTTGTCGGCAAAGGGCCACCACCTCGCGTCGCAGGCGGTGTTCCGGCACTTTGATAGTAGATGTAAGGTTAAGGTTCATGTTTTTCAGTTTTATCTGTTTCTATCTCACCATGTCGATACACTCGGTGGGAAGTTGCTGTGTGCCAACGAGTTCACCTTTCGGGGTGTATATGTAGAGGACGGGTGTGAACTGCTGATGGCTGAAGAGAGTGAAGTCGTCGGTAGGCTCGTAGGTGGAGGCAGAGAATACTTCCGTAGAGGTGGTGAGGAGATATTGCTGGGGCATGTAGAATTCTGCCATCATCAGCATATTGGAGAGCGGGGACAGCACACCCACGGGCTGCTGATTTTCAAGCAGTGTCGTTTCTCCTGTCTTGCATTGGACGAGGAGGGTGGAGACAATGCCGTGCACGGTGCCGTTGTAGAGTTGCATCTCCATAGCCACCACTGGCACGCCCTTGCGCAAGTGGCGTGTGATGCGCTGTTTTGTCTTCGTGTCGGTGTATACGGAATCGCGGGTTTCCACATCGCTGAGGAAATGGATGTCGAGTGCCATATGCTCTCCAAAGTGGTTGGCATCCTGGTGGAAGATGCGGCGGGGGTTGCCGTTGTCGTCGACCACCCATAGGTCGATGTAAGTGAAATCCTGGTCGGGTGTTGATGGTTGTGGCACCACGAAGAAGAAGTGTTCCGTGTCGTTGCCAAGGTCGGAGTTGTCGGGCGTGGTGACCGAACTCGCCCCGATGTCGGCTTCAGTGAACTTAGACAGTTGCTCGTCTGGGTAGAACTGGTGTTCGAAGAAATACTTGGCGGGGATGGCTTCTTTGGGCAGGCCTTTAGCCTGCATCATCTTGAGGGTGCTCTCCTGAGCATATGACAGGCATGCCCATAGCACCAGCGCACAAAAGATAATGAGTTTTCGCATATATCAAGGATTTTGATTGACATTAAATTCTTTGCGAAGGTAGTATTTTTTCGCCATTCCCCAAAATGATTCCACCAAAATTCTCCGTATATGCAAAAAATACCCCTGGCCTTCGTCGAAGACCAGGGGCGCAGAAGGGTTTTCAGGTTTAGGTAAATATCCTTCTAGAATTTGTAGCGGAGACCTGCGAGTATGATACCCTGTTCGCCTGCTCCCAGTTCGGCAAATCCCCTGATTTTCTCAGTGCCTGCCTCGATGCCGAGAAGTGAAGCCTGGAAGTTTGCCATCCATTTGCCATCGCTGTGCACCACTTTGTCGTCGATGTCTTGGCCACTGCCGTCGTTTTTCTGCACCTCTTTCTCGTACATATAGGTGGCACCGAGACCTATCTTGGAGTATATTCCAAAGTTCTTCTTGCGCAACCAGTCGAACTTCATGGCCGGCATGACGGTGATGTTATACTTCTTGGCGCTACCGATCTTCTCTTTGGTGGAGACGTAGTCGCTTGTCTGCCAGTTGCAGTACATGTCGCTGCTGTATCCGTTGAAGGCGACGATACCACCGATGCTGACCATCGGGCTGACGTGGTGGAAGTATTCTGCAGAGAGGGCAGGGATATATTTCTCGTTGTCATAGGTAGTGGTTCCTACGTAGTGTCCTCCTGTCATGATGCCAGTGATCAATGCCTCGCCCATGACTCCGAACAACCGTGAGAAAGCGTCGAAGAGTTGCGAGTTGGTGCCTCCGCCAATGCTAATGGCCACTTCGTCTGTTGTCTGATAATACTCTTGAGCCTGTGCGCTCATGCTGGTGCCGCAGAAGAGGATGGCGGCGAACATCCATGATTTCATCGTTTTCATTGTCTTTGTTTTTTTTTGTTGTTTATGTTTTGTTATGTCTTGTTTTCTTTTTCCGATGCAAAATTATCACGGTTTTCACACACTGCAATGAATTTTCCGAGAAAAAGCAAGAAAACGAT
>JAEEGL015552726.1_pt1 | contig 22103 bp, 31 predicted proteins | sample 9134231 | NCBI WGS metagenome assembly JAEEGL01 (sample SAMN16246548, study PRJNA631951) | gut metagenome | biome: gut microbiome; feature: rumen; material: fiber-attached | host: Bos | place: Iran: Karaj | collected 2018-10 | reverse complement strand
TTCCTTAAAACATATCGAGAAAGTGCTATGTCATACTTAATGCCTTGGTTTCAGTTATTCGGATTAGATAAAGATGATTCAGGTTATGTAGATAGTATTCGAGATAATATACCAGCAAAGATATATGAGAAAGATTTGGTGGATAATATTATAGAGTATATACATACCACACGAATTCATCGTCTTGATGGCTTAGCTCGTATTGATGATAAAGGTTTTATGCAAATGTATGGAAAGGTAGTTCCTTTTAGACATCCTTCAGTACAGTCTTCACAAGGATTGATACACACTAGACCTAATCAAGCTTGTACAGAGTCAAGAAGCGTTATGAAAAGAGAAATGATAAATGGTACTATTGAGGCTTCATTATTTGATTTTGACGCTTTGAATTTGTTAGAAACAGATAAGTTAGAGTCTTTGAATAAGAAGGCTCTTGAGGCTTGTGCAGAGTTGAGTGAAAAGAGAATGCAGCGTTAATAAAAAACATATAAGATTAGGGATTGATTACTCAATCCCTTATTTTTATTTTGTTAAAGTGTTACAGTTTTATTTTGATGTTGGTTATTTTTAATAGGTCAGTGGAGTTTGTGTACTCTTTGTAAATTTGGTAAGACTTTCAAAAAGAAATACACAAACGGAGGTACTAATATTATGTTTGGTAAACAATTAACAATGACAGAAGTTGGTCAGCATATAGGTGTAATTTGCAAGTGTCAGTCACTTCCTTTCCGAGTTATCTCAAGATATAGGCGAGCAGGCGATGCATATCACTATGATATGGAAGGTGAGTATGTGACTGTCGAACTTGCACCTAATGATTATATTATTCGTGTTATTGACGAGGACGGTAATGAGTGTCGTGGTGATAGTAGTCATGAAACAATTTACAGTTGTAGACAACTTGGTGCACGTAAGTTCCTTACTATGCTAAAGAATTATATGAAACAAAAGGATAGGTATTACGAAAACGATAAAGCAGATTATTGGAGGTAAGTGTAATATGATGATAAAAATTGATAAGCGTAAGGCTCGTAAACTCTATGATGCTGGTGTTGCTATATTTCTTATACCAAACAACTTTCGAGTTGACAATAACTGGGGCATAGGTTCTTACTTTGATAATAGATGTGGCAAGACTTTTGATGCTCTTGTAAACGAATTTGAGTATTATAACTGTCAGTCAAAAGAAACAGGTAAGTATTGCTCGTTCTATATTAAGAAAGTGCCAGGTGTAGCTGATTAAGGAAAATAACCTGATAGTTTGATTGTTACTGTAAGCTCGTGAACTGATATCGTTCATACAGTGTGTAAAATTTTATTTTCACAGGAGGTCATATACATTGACTTTAGAAGAGTATAGGAAAGAGTGTAATCATTGCAGTTCAGAATATGTAAGTATTGAGGGCAATCGCCTTAAATTTGTTCTTGGTACTGGCGAGAGTAGAGATTTTGCTTATGATTATGACATTTACTTTCGTCAAGAAGACACAAAATTCTACTATGAGCTAAAATTTCAGGATTTCTTCAATATTTGTGACGGGCAGGCTTCACTTAAGTCTCCGTCAGATATGAAGCTGTTTCTGTATGATGCACATCTGTTTTATATAAAAAATATTGATGCGTTTGTTTCAGCTATGATGTTGAAATATGCAGGAACAAAAATGTTCAACGGTATTGATTGGAATGCTTTTCAGTCGCTGTTAGAGAGTGCTACGAAGTCGTACACCTTATGGTTTAGTGACTTAAATGTGCGTGATAAGACACTTGTTGTTCATAGTTACACGCTGAATGAAATCGTGGATACCTTTATTGAGGTTGAGCATACTTGTTACTGGGGAGATTCTGATGAACCTGCAGGGTTATCACCATTCTTTTATTGGATAAAAGCACCAGAAGGCTCAAAAGAACCTTATATACCTTGTGCATTTGCTGATAGATATGCCTTTAATGTTGATTCTTTAAAGACATTCTTCATGCTACAGTCAAGATACGATAGAAACGGCTATAAAACTGGTATTGTTTACGATTAATTAGTTGGTTTAATATATGGAAGTTGTTGTTGCAAACATTGTATCTACCTTTGGACACCTATGGGATTTCTTTGTGGGTTTCAAATTCAATGAAAAAGGCAAGATATTGTTACTAAGCCTTGTGAGTTCTGGTGCATCATTATTCAGTATGATTTTACTTGGTTCATGGTCAGGGGTAGTAAGTGTATCAGTTACGATGGCGAGGCTCATATCAATTTATTGGAAGGATAAGCATGACTATAAAGCAACTTGGTTGCTATTTCTCTTTTTATTGTTATACGCAATGGTATTCTTCGATGAAAATATTTGGGTTGCAGTGCTTATGTTTTTAGGTAATATGTGTTCGTTTTTACCTAAGTGGTTCTGTAAAAATGTGCAGTATATTAGAATTGGTGCTTTAGGTGCTAATCTTTTGTGTATAGTTTACAGTATTTTAATACTGAACTTTGCATCTATCCCGTTTAACATATTTAATGTTGTGACAATTTGTATATCTATTGTGAAATGGCATATACAGTTAAATAAATCAAATAGTGAGGTTTAATAAAATGGGTATTCTAGTTATTATGGGTAAGTCTGGAACAGGTAAGGATACTGTAAGTACTTATTTAGAGCAGATGGGACTAAAGAAAATTATCACTTATACCACACGCCCTATGCGTGAGGGAGAGGAAGATGGTGTACAGTATCACTTTATTTCACAGGAAGAGTTTGATAAAAAGCGTGAAGAAGGTTTTTTTGCTGAGTCACGTGACTATCATGCTGAATACGGCGATTGTAGTTATGGAACCTCTGTTGAGTCTCTGAAGGTTACAGGTGATTATTATGCAATAATTACCCCAGAAGGCTATTTCGCTTACAAAAAACTCGGTATTCCTGACTTAGTACCTGTATATCTTACATTAGATGAACAGTTGATAAGGTCTAGGCTTTTTAATAGGGCTAATCAGGAGCAGGACTTACATCAGAAATTTCTTCTTATGAAAGAAGTTGACCGTAGAATAGAGGCAGATAAGGTCGATTTCGAGTGCCTTGAAAATGAAAACATTTTTGAGGTAGATACAGATGATAAGCCTGAAGAGATAGCGAAGTTGATTTACAAGTACTACAAATTAGCGGGGTAAACAAATTATGAACTGGTATTTAGCACAGAGTTTTGGACAGATGGGTTACAGACTTTACAATGTATTTGCAGATTCAGTTGAGGCTGAGGGAGTTCCTTCAGAAACTCTTGCCAATATGATAGTAAATAATACTGCGTTTATTATGAATTTGACTTATGATAGGCGTACAAATAAATTAAAGCCTTTAACCAGCACAATAAACAACAATAATCCTATGATGTGCGATTTAGTAGTACCAGTTGCTATGGTTTTACATAAAAACCAGAATAGGAGCAAGTTCAGTAAACTCCTATTTGATAGATTTACTGCTGAAGTTTGCCGAATACATAAGGAAGCAGGTGCAGAAACTGATACATTGTATAGTGTTCGGTTTGGTAAGAATAGGGATTGTACCGACTTCGATGCCTTTAATGTGAATATAGATGTGTTAAATGACATCGAGACCCAGCGTAGGCTGTTATTTAACGGTTTTCGTGACCAAGTTCTCAAGCAGATGAGACGAGCTCAGCTTAAAAAGTGCTATCTTGGTAACTTAGCATTAAAGTTGGGTACCAGCATAGATGATATTGCGAAAAAGTTAAATCAGACTATTGACGCAACTATTAGCAATATGGTTTCGCCGCCAAATCAGCAGGTATTTGATACAATACAAAAGGCTATTATAGATGTAGACCGAGATAATGACATCGAAGCTGAAAGGGAGTGTGCAATGCATAGCGGTAGTTCTGTTAGTAGTTTATCAAACGAACAGAAGTATTACAGTAGAATGCAAAAGCACTTGAATTTAGGCAATCATTGCAGTGCAATGAACAGGCATATTCAATATGGCGGTATGAAGTGGTGAATAAAGAGGTGCATAAATGGGTTGGAATGAGGACAGATTGAACTATATTATAACTAGACAGGCTGATAATACAATAACAGTCGATAGTATTGATTTATCTAAAAGTAGTCCAATTTGTCAAGTACTGATTTGTGGCAGAAAACTTAAGATGCCTTTGGATATTATAAATTCTTTAGTTCAGCAGGGTAAAACTCCAATATATGATACTACTACTCTTATTTCATCTAAGGGTTTGGCTCTTGACAGAACGAAGTGTAATGGTACTGATACTCTTTGGTGTTTAAGTAGTACAGGTAGAGCGGCATTCTATACTGAAAAAGAAATATATGATAAGATGCGTGAAGGGTATCGTGTAAGGGGTTTAACTAATTCTCCTTACAAGGAATTACAGGAGTGCAAAGATTATTTTAATGATTTATATAATGCTTTAAGGAAGTTGATTTCTAAAGATTGGGAGTCGAAGTTTTATACATATGAGTATCCAAGTGGTTATGTTTATTGTTTGCATAATAAAGAGTATAAGGTACGAATTGGTATTATTCGTCAGAAAAAATCAGACCATTGGAAAATTAGCGTGGTGCTAGGTTATTTTTCGGTGAGGTCAGATACAATACTTGATAATTTTACTGGTTTTAATAATGGAAATGCAGTTTATACAGAATTTTTACCAAGTAATGATATAAATGTGATAGCGAAGTTTATAAATGGCATAAATCCAGATGATGTAAAAGCAATTGCAAGAAAAGCTGTAAAAACTGAAGACTTGGATTTAGTGGATAAATATTGGGAGGATTACTTTGGGAGTTTATTCGGAAATGTTTGATAGATTAAGAGATATTACTCAGGAACGCTACATAGGGTATTATTCTACTGAAACCGATTCTGAGAAGATTTCTTTTTATATTGATACACATGACAGTAAAAAAGTGTTGCAAAAACAGTTTGTTAATGTTCCGTTAGGCTTTATAGAGAAGTTTGTAAAAAAGGGTTATACTTTTTATCTTGATACACTTAATACTGACAATAATTCATTGAAGAATATACCATCAGGTGTAGCAAGTGCTTATATAAACTGTAGCGATTTATATTACAGTGTATTCAGTGTTGATGATTCTGAGCATATAAAAATATTACAGAATATCACGAGAGAAGAAAAATGTGTTACAGAAAAAGAGTGTTATCGTTTATGTAAACAGGGTCATCTCAGTAGAATTGAATATTTGAAGCCTTTACAGTTGTGTAAGGATTATTTTAGAGCAATCGAGTCCTTGGTTATAAGGATGTATGGTAATAAAGAGTTTAAGTTTATTTGGAAACTATTGGATAATCATTATATTATGTTTGTAATACATGATGATTTTGAGATGAGATTTCTTCAAAATGGACTTAGTGTTATTGGAATGAACAGAGATGACTTTAATTTTGGTATCTTTAATGATAAAGGGTGCTCATACAAGACTTCGTTTGGGTATTATAACTTTTTGCAGTTTTTTAAGAAGAAATGTGATACTATTGAGAAGATAAAATTGTTACATAGTTAGAGGTAAATCAGGTGGGTATTTATTACGATATGTTCAACAGTCTTTGCAAGATATGTGGTAATAGAAAGCAGTGGGATATTTCTGATTTAAAGGTTACTATACCAGTAAGTCAGTTAGGCACAGTTGCTAAAGAGGATACTTTAACTTTCTATATAAAGCCAGAAATTTCAGATTATCTTAAACTTAATTCAGGTAAGTATGAGATATGTACGGCTATTTCTGCTGACGATTCAGACCATATTTGGATATCTGGGGATAGTTGTCACATAATAACAGAGAAAGAGTTTTATAAAAGAATGAGAAGCGGTAGTATTTGTTTCCAAGATGGTAAAGTTCTCAATCAGTTAACAAAGTTACAGGTATTGAAAGATGATTTTAGACCATTAGAGCTTTTAATAAACAAGTTATATGGTTTGGATTGGGATTCATATGTTATACATTGGAATCTCTATCCTGAAGATTGGTCTGGAGAAGGGCAGATAATAGTTATTATAAATGATTGTGTTTATTTTAATTTTCTTCTTTTTAAGTATATGAAGGTGACTACTACTATAACTGTAAAGTCGAGGACAAATGCTCGTCTTGACCATATTTCTATGGATGAGACGATAGAAAAAATAACTAAGAATTTTAATACATTGAGTAAGTTGTTAAATTATAATGGGCAGGAAATAAATTAAAGGGAGTTAGTTAGATGGGATTAAAGAGACTTATCTTATTACAGGCATTAGGTTGCTTGATTTTTATTGTAGCCGTACTCATAATAAATAGGGTATGGGGTTTAGATACCTACAACGTAATAGGCTTATTTGTAGTAATGGGTATTGGCAATATAGTTAATGCCTATTTACTATTGATGAGACCTATTGAAGATGTAAGTATACATGATAAACTTACAGGTTGTCATAATAGAGTAAGACTTGAGAAGAGAATACCAGAGTATGAAAATCATGATACATACGCTGTCATATTCTTCGATATAAACAATCTAAAGAAAGTAAACGATACTCACGGTCATGATATTGGGGATAAGTTGCTTATAAATGCCTCTGACCAGTTGCGTTTCTGGTTTAGTTATGGTGATTTATATAGAATAGGTGGTGACGAATTCCTTGTAGTCGTTCCAAATATAACTGAAACTGAGTTAAATAAGCTGTTAGATGACTGGTATAGACTTCAGCCTGTGTTAAACCGTATCTATAAAGATGATTTTGATTGCAAGTTTAGTTATGGTGTATGTTTCAAGCACGGTATTATGTCTTTTAAGGATGTTATGAAAAAAGCCGATAAAGCGATGTATGAAATGAAGAAGGCTATGAAAATAGAAAGGTAGACTCTTATGATACTGTATCATGCGACTCCATTATCCAATTTAACAAGCATAATAGAAAATGGCATTAAACCAGGTTATGAGGGTGTTGTTTATGCTTGTGAGAGGGTGAACGATGCTTTAAAATTCCTTTTTATTCGTGGATATGATGATGTTCTTATGGTTAAGTTTAAAGTAGATAAACGCAAGGTTAAAGAAACTTTCGACCATAGTGAAGCATTTTTCAAATGTCGGTGTTGGGGATGTACAGTTCCCGTTACTCCAGATATGATTGTTGAGTATAAGAAGCATGATTTGCGACCCTTCAGGCAGAGGTTGTATAGTCTTAATCAATGAGGTGTTAGTTTTATGTTGGGTGCTGTTCAAAGACAATTAACTGAATATGATTATTACAAAGGTTATGAACTTGATGATATATGTTTCTATGAATTATCTCAGTATGATAAAGCAGTCTTGGATAATGCCATATTCCTTGTGGATAATAAGTTATCTTTAAGGAAGTGTGCAAAAGAAGTTGGTCGGTCAAAAAGTTCTTTGAGCAGAGACTTTGTAAAACTTAGAAGGTTATCTTTTGACCTATATAAAGTGGTGCAGAAACAGTTACGAGTAAATAAAGAGAAGTACTTCAGGAGGGGCTAGATGAAGGTTGCATTAAAAATGTGTATTAGTTTGAAACATGATGTATTAGATATAGATGTGTTTCAGACCATTGAGACAAAATTTGAACTGGCTCAGGTTTCAAAAGTCCTACATTCATTTCTGAATAATTATCTAACATATCGTGAAATAATGGACTTATGTTCTGTTATAAATAGAAATGCTGACGATAATATCTGGAAGAAATATAAATCATTAGGTGTATTTCGTTATAAAACAGGTACAGTTGCAATGTCTATAAAGTACAATCAAGTTTAAAGGGATTCTTTGTAATATTACAGGGAGTCTTCTTTTTAATTTTCTAATCAGGAGGGTGAAAATGAAAGTTTTGTTTAGATGTCCGAAGTGTGGTCTTGAATCAGAGATTGATGATGCGATAAATAAGTTTGAGTGTCCTTATTGTAATAGAAAGGTTGAATATAAGGATAGTTGTGTTCTACATACAGCAAAGCAGAATTATTGGAAAACTTGGCTTACAATCGGTGTTTCATATCTAGTTGTAGATCTATTGCTTATCGTGGTTGGTATTATCTTTTGGAATTACGCAGAAGAGGCAGAAGTTCTCGCAGAAACTGACGCTGTTGTATATTCTCATCCTTTACGATTGCTTGGAGTTAGCTTTATGCTCTATGCAATCAACAGTTTGGTTTTCAGTCATTGGTGGGAGTTCCTGTTTTGTGGGAAACTTTCTAATCTTACTGGGTTAGACTTGTTGAAGATGGGTTTAAGTAAGCGTTGGAGAATAATAAACGCTGTTATGCTTTCAGGCATAGTCGGACTTGTGCCTTTAATACTGTGTGAAGTGAAGCTTAATGAGTACAAACCTCAACTTGAGGAGGCTTGTGAGAGATATGAGCTTCAGTCAAAACCTGAAGAGATACCAAAGGACTATAAAAAAGAGAAAGAGGTAGATAGCAATGGGAAACAACGAGTTACTTCAGAAATTACTGAAGAGAATAACACTATGCATTAAGTTAATTGGATTCAGTTACTTTATCGGGTATTTAGGTTCATCTTACATAGCCTTGAAGATGTATCTGTATAAAGATTGTAGTAATGTTACTTTAACTTGGCAGTATCCAACTCGTAACTTAACACTTGTATTTGTTATATGGTTATTCCTTTATGTTATAGTCAGTCAGTTTTGGAGATATATGTTCTTCAAAATAGTAAATGAAGATGATGTTCTTATAATTAAGAAGCTGTTTAAGCTTTGGTGGATTCGTTTGATTTATCCAGTATTGCTTGGAATTTTTATTGTATTGTCTAAAATGAAAGTATCTGATTATGGTGGTGGCACAAGTTTTTGGCTTTTAATCGCAATTCTACTTGGTATTCAGGCAGTTGCCTTTATTGTATACGAAGTCCTTTTCCAAATCACTTATAGAAGAATAGAAGCCTTATAATATAGTTTCATACAGGTGAAGATGCTGAAACCATTTTGACTGATTTTAACCCTGCTGGGAAGTTCGATACAGAAATTTTTAGAAGTTGATGTGAACATATCTTGAAATATCTAATCGATAGTGTGTTGGTGTTTAGAGAGCGTTTGTGCTTTATAGTTCAGACGCTCTCTTTTATTTTGTCAAAAATTGGCTGAAAATCTGCCCTTGCTCTGTGGTGTGTTTATTTGCCTTTTTTACGGCTTTTTATATATTTGTGGTTACTGTTACCACTTTGTTCTGAAAATCGAAATTTGGGGTGTTCTCGTTCTTCTGAATGGCACTTGTACCATCGTCTGAATTGGCTTGTGGTATTTTCAGAAAATCTTGGGTTTCTTCTTCCAACACGCTCAACTTTTTTAATAAGTTGTGGCACTGTTTTGTGAGATTTATGTATGCAACTTATAAGCTTTCTTATCGTACTGAGTATTTTGCAAGTTGATTTAATATATAAATTTTGGTTAATCTTACGGGATGATGCACTCACATTGTTGATTGTATCATTCCTTTTTATTTTCGCTCAAGGCTTGAAATCAAAAATTCTGCCGCTTTCGGGTTTTAGCGATGACCGTCAAGGAATTTTTCGATAGCGTTCCAAATTTTAGGCTTGACCGTCTGAAAAGACCACGTGAAAGAGCACTCGTATAAACTGAATCATAACAAGACCTCAGAATTATTGACAAAAACCCAGTTTTGTGTTATAATGTGTTCGTAACAAAAAATGAAAAACTTGAATGGGAGGTAGTGTTATGACACAAGTATCACAAAATGTGGTAAATGTAACTAATTATCAGGCAGAGCCTAGCTCTATTATACCTGAGTTCGCTGAAATAGGTAGGCTTTTGTATTTAAGTGGACTTGAGGGTACTGTTACTTTCGGTGAGCTGTATTCATCATTGAGGTATAGCCTGAGAAAAGAGATTTGTGGTTTGGAGGAGTACAATAAGTTTTGGTTGAGAAACTATTTGTTCAATGTAGCAGGAGGTGTATTAGACGATGATTATGTAGAAGTATCTATGGATACAGCTAATTTTGGCTTAATAGCAGATAGTATTTACTTTAAGCCTATCGAAGATGACACAGAGATAACAATAACAAGAAAATAATGGAGGTAGTAGTATGTACGGAGTAGTAAAAAATTATACAGTTGCTGATGGTATGACAGAGGAAGACATGGAGTTACTGGAAATGTGTCCGAAGTCGAAGGTTAAGATTGACATAGATGCTGATATGTCAGACCCAGAATTCATTGCTGATTCTGAGCCTTTCTTAAACAGTATCGATGAGTGGCATCTTGCCAAATTGGATGAGTTTGAGGAGAAGAAAAAGAAATACGAGATTATCTCAAAGTTTCTTCAGGCAAACCATATTGCAGGACATTACACACTTGGTTACTTGTATGACATAGTAAAGTACGAGCTTAGACGCAGACTTCCTAATGAGTGGAGAACTAAACTTGATTTAGGGTTTAATGAGGCTGATATATTGTTCTGTCATTACTTTTATGATTCAAGCTTTGGGTATTACAGTAATCCTTGCTTTAATATACAGTATGCACCCGAGTTTCATGAATTTGATTGGCGGGATGTAAAATTATATGAGATGCATGGTATAAAACCAAGTTTTAAGGTTTGGGATATACAGTGGGCTATCGATGAGGATAGTATTATACAGATATTCCCTAAGTAATTTATCTATGGCTGTTGTTTTTAGTTTTTTTCATCGTATAATATAATATTGCTGTCAAGTTACATTTCCAGATTGAAAATTATGGTTGAAGGCGGAAAAAGTGTCTGCATTCAGCAAAGACTTTCTTCGCTGTGAGTTGACGCAGGATAGAGCAGTTAGGCAGCTCGTGGGGTTCATAACCCCAAGGTCGGGGGTTCAAATCCCTCTCCTGCAACTTGTTCTTTTTGGACAAAGGTCAAATAACCGTACATTTAATGCAAAAGTTACTTTTGTAAATGTATGACAGCCAAAAACTATCTCAGTGTGTTCTCGATGGCTAACAACCATGCGAGTTTAGGGGTGCAGTTCCCAATTACCTTTCGAGGTGCTGTGCAAGGTATATTGGCTAGTACGCATTGCTTATGCAATGAGATGTAGGTTCGAGTCCTACTGTACAGTTCAATAACTGAGTTTATTGCCCAGTGTATTGAGCAATTCCAACTATTAAAAACTATCGTGGTGTGTTCTTAGAAGGAGAAAAACCTTGCTAAGTTTAGGTGTTCGACTCACAATTATTTTTATGTTTCACACGAGATGCCATACAGGTGGGTATGGATGTTAGGTGGCTCGATTCCAATCTCGTGTTTCGGTGTCCTTAGTGGCTAATTGACTTAATGTGTGAAGCCCAAAATTCTCACTCTTGTGGAAGTTGCTGTCAGCATAAATCTTCCTTTAATAGAGTACCGATAGGGTAGTCAGTATAATGAGAGACCTAAAACAGAGTACACCGAAGTATTATTAATCATGAGGTATTAGTTATGAATAAGGTCAAGGCAAAAGCTGAGTACATCGATATTGATGCTTACTCGCCGTTACAGTTAATTGAGAAGATAGGCAGAACCTGCTACAAGTCTGAAGAAAAGATAACAGATGACAGTGCAGTTGCCTTTGTTCAGGGTTTGAAGAACAGAAACCATTGGGCAATGCTTGAGCATGCTCATGTAATACTTAAGGTTTCTGAAGATTTAGGTTTATACTTAATGCAGGAACTTGATTCATACGATATTGAGGCAAGTGATGAAATGGAGCCTATAAGATTCCGTGATTACTTGAACATAACTCATGTCGGTTACAATAAGTTCTTCTATTATGTTTCTGGTTCGTTCAGGTCTTTCTTGAATGTGCTGAAACTTGCAAAGAATGCTGAAAATGCTGCAGTTCAGAAGATAGGCAATGTGCTTAATTCTTATAATACTGAGATATTTAATGAGCATTTCGATGTCGAGTTTGAGAGAACAGACTGGGCGAATGTGTTAAGTAGAAAAGAGTTCATCAAGGATGCTTTCGATATTTTCAAAGCAAGTGATATTGATGATGCAGATGCTATTTCAAATAACATAATTCGCAAACATCTCGTTCGTACCGTAATATTTACCTGCGATAGAGGTGTTTCACACGAGTTTGTAAGGCATAGACCTTGCTCATTCGGTCAGGAGTCAACTCGTTACTGTAATTACTCACAGGGTAAATTTGGTAACGGTATTACAGTTATCAGTCCTTTATATTGGGATGGTAGTAATGGTCAGCCAGTCAACGAGGAGTGCTTAGCTGTCTGGGAAGATGCTTGTGAGTATGCTGAAAAAGCATATATGAAGCTTCTTGACTTAGGTGCAAAGCCGCAGGAGGCAAGGTCGGTATTGCCGAACAGCCTTAAGACTGAAGTTGCTATTACAGCTACTGAGGAAGAATGGCAGCATATTATAAATCTGCGATATCATGGCACAACAGGAGCTCCTCATCCTCAGATGGTAGAGGCTGTGACCTGTGCATATCCTGAGTTAGTTGAACACTCAGAACACAGATTATATTAAGGTTATACAGGATATTACCTATCCTTTATAATACAAAAGACAACTTAAACATTTGAGTTCCAAAGAGTTGAGGGTTTTGCAAGAGATTTTACTTCAGCTTACTTATGTCGCCGCCTTGGTCATTACTTGACATAGGATGAGCAGTATTTCGCAGGTACTGTTAAGTTAGATAAAGTTTGACGCCAGTAAATGCTGTTCCTGTTAGGTGCACTACGGGTAGGAACGAACCGACGGTATTATTTGGCGATATCGTTGTTACATTAAAGCAGCTCGTGGTTCCGTTTTTTAATAATGTTTTAGCCATAAACGAGGTGTAGCTCAGTTTGGCTAGAGTGCTAGATTTGGGATCTAGAGGTCGTGGGTTCGAGTCCCGTCACCTCGATAATATAAATAAGTTTATTCAAGGAGGTAGTAATATGGGTACAATCGCTAAACTTATTCAGCGTAGTGGCATGGATTCAAAGGTTAGAGAATGGTTGTATGACAGTTCTGCTATTAAGAAGGCAGATGACTATTTCTCTGAGGGTAAGTTAGAATTTGCAACCTCAGCTTTAAGAAATGCTCTTTATAAGGCTTGTGATGCTACAGGTTGTGAATATCAGTTTAATTATGAAAAGTTAAAATGTGTGTTAGGTGACATTCTTGACTTGTAATTTTGGTGTTAACACTATTGAGTGTTTTCATATAGGCTTGCATTAGGCTGGCAAATTCTCCTGTACTCTTAGGAAGTAGTGTGGGCTTCCTAAGAGTCTTTTTAAGAAATGTAGCTCAAGAGGTAGAGCGGTATTAAGATGTGGGTTCGAGTCCTATCATTTCTATTTCGTCATCGTAAGATGCGGACACTCTATTTAGAGTGCTTACGAGGCGATAGTCAAATGTGTTTCTTGCCATAAGAGACTACCTTCTTTCATCTGGATACGGTTCCTTTCCGTGTCCAGTTTTTGGGAATAACCGAGAGTACACACTACATAAAAGTTGACAACTGTTATGGAAGAGTAAGTGGTTTGGAGACGCCTTAGTCAAGCGTTAGGCTGGTTCAAATCCAGCTATTCCCGTTTAGTTTAGGTCTATGCGGATTCTATACTTTTTCCATGTGTGGCAGTGTACATCTTTTCGCAGGAGATTCAGAGTTCAGACCTCACACTGCCATTTGCAACGAATAAGTCGTTGCGTTGTTGCTTAAAGGCACTTAGGCAACTGGTGGACTAGAGAGCAGTCAAATTCAGACTGGCTCAAAATAACAGGATGCATCTGTAGCTAATTGGCACAGCACAGTTTGAAAACCAAGTGTCTACGATTGTAGACCTTAGTTACTTGGTGAGTAGCTGAATATGCAGGTTCGACTCCTGCCAGATGCTTTATCTCAAGTAAGTGTGTCTTACTTCTGTGATAAGTTACTCATTATTTAAAAACTATCTCGGTGTGTTCTCAGGAGGAGAAAAACCTCGCTGAGTTTAGAGGTTCGATTCCTATTAGACCACGTACATTCAAACTTCGTGACGGGGGTATTGAATGTAAGTGGTTTTTCTTTTAAGTTTCTGTTCTTTTTGAAAAATCTTGGAGGTGAATTATGGTATTAATCTATACAGATTTGCTTTTGGATGACCTTTGTGCTTTGGAAGTGCTGGGCAAGTGGTGTAAAAAATTCAATAAGAAGGCTATGATTGTTAGCACTTGTTTGGGTGAATTGCATAATTCTGTTTATGGAAGTACAAAGGTGCGTAATCTCACACAGGCAAAAACATATCTTAATAAATGGTTTGGTAAGTATGAGCTTATTTCAGAAAAGAATAGGAAATTTAGATATGACCCTGAGATGATTATTGTTATGTGTCCTGTTACGGCATTTCATAGAGATTTACATAATTGGCTTATATTCAACGATAGAATAAGTTTTCTAGACGCTTATAATAAGAGAACAGTTGTCTGTCCTATTTATATAATGGGTGGTTCTTTGAAAGCAGCAGATGGTATTGGTACTGAATATAATGCATCAGCAGATAAAGGTGCTTTTACAGAACTGCTAAAGTCTGGTTGGACTATGTACTATTTCAATGAGACCTGTTTAAGTTTATTTGATAAACTTGGTTACGAGGTGAAGTCACTTGGTTTTAAGCCAGAGTTTCTTGACGAATACCTTGCAACAATGAAAAAATTAGGCGAGAACCTTTATTATCCCGATTTGATGGTGGCAAATGATATAGTAGGACGTGGTGGGAGATATGCACAGGTAAGGAGGTAACAGATGGGTTACGATAAAACACAGTTAGCAAACGAGGCAGCAAACTGGGTTAATTACATTAAGACAAATTATGCACAGGATATTGCTAATAGCATAAAGAACGGTATTACTGTTGAGGATGCTAAGGTTAAGGACTTCATAAATGTTCAGAAGAGGTTTCCGCATACTGATGTTAGCATAGTAAAGACTGGTGTTGAAAGTAGTTTTGAGCAGTATGTTGACAAAGGCTTAAAAGTCTGTGTTCTGAACTTCGCAAGTTATAAACATCCAGGAGGTGGCTTTATTCGTGGTCAATTTGCTCAGGAAGAAGCAATATGTCACGCATCCACGCTTTATCCTGTACTTGAGGCTTATCAGTCGAGTTATGATAGGCATACTGAGTTACATAATGGTTTGTATGCTGAGAATTTCTTATATCATCCAGCAATTTGTTTCCTTAAGGCTCAACATGGAGTGCCTTTGGTAGGAAATTATTATGTCGATATTATGACATATGCAGCTCCTAATATGTTCAGAAAGAGTAAGGATAATCCAGCTTATCTTCCTACTCTGCAAAAGCGTATGGAGATTGCTTATCTATTCCCTGCAAGATTCAGTGTTGATGTCTTGGTATTAGGTGCTTGGGGATGTGGTGTCTTTATGAATGATGGTGAGTTGATTGCTCATTATTGGGATTTACTCACCAAGAAATACGATGGTCTGTATAAAGTGATTGTGCATCCAATTCCCGATGGTAAGAACTTGTTAAAGTTCCAGAAGGTAATACATACCCTTTAATGAGAGGTACAGTTTATGTTGTATGTGTCAAAAACTATTGATTTCTTTAAAGATGTTGTAGAGTCCGAAATACTAGGGGTATTTAAGAGTTCTCCAACAGTAGCTTTTTTTACATTATCTGCAAAGGAGTTTAGTAGATTTTGCTTAGAGTCTGTGCCAAGTGAGAGGGAATTAGTATCATCTTCTCGTGATTTTACAGTACAGTGTCTTAAGCCTGACATTAGGCTTATAGATTGTTGTAAAAACAGTGCCATAGACAGGGATTCAGATAGGGTACAATATATTGCAATACATTCAGATGAGCATTTGATGTGCCGTATGGCTTTTTCCTATAATTTTCATCCAGATGCAATTAAGACTTTTAAAAAATGTGAGTGTTCTCGTATTTACAAAAGAAGAATGCTAATTGAAGAGGATAGTTCTCTGGTAAATAATGGCTCTATTATAAATTTTTATGCGGAGCTGACGTCTTTAATGGCAGCTATTCAGATAAATGCACAGATGCACAGGGACATTCATGAAGAGTTGCTTGTCAGTCGCAGGTCGAGAAATTTATATTTTGATTTCTATTACGATGATAAGGTTGTAGTCTATTTTGAAGTGCCATTAAGATTTTTTGTTTTGGGTGTATGTGCTTTTATTTTTCATGATAAGCAGATAGAAACAAAAATAGCAACGGAATATTGGTTTAATCGTGTGGAGATAGATGCTATTAAGGTATATGAACAGCTTGAGGGCACGAAACACAATTTTCCACCAATACAGAGAATAAATCATAAGCCTGAATTTATAAATGAGGTTCCTTGTGTAAAGATGAAGTTCCAAAATTTCTATAATCTTGAAAGATATGTCAATAAGTTAAAGAGTTCATGGTTTCATCGGGAAATTGTTATTGAAGATGTGAGCAAGGATAGGCGAAGTGCTACGGTATTGATAAAGATGCCCTTTGCTTATTTCTTAATAGAGGAGTATGAGAATTCAGTGGATAGCTTTTGCAGTCAGCATATGAGGAAGGGTAATAGTATATAGTATGTATATCATTGTAAATTATGAAAATTTCTTAAGTAAGTTATGTAAAGAAGATATGCCTTCTATTTATAATGATGTTATTTTATCCCATAGAGAGTTTAAAGAAATTTGTTTAAAGAAGATAATAATGCCTTATACATTTGTAGAAAAGATTGGGTGTGATTATGTTGCACATCATGTTTTTCAGAGAAATTGGCATAATCTGATTAAATTTAAGAATAGTGACCGCTATAAGAATAAGATTATGTATTTAGATAAAACAGACCATATAGTGATAAATTATTGTAATGTTGAGATAAATTATACTATAAACAAATTTTACGGGAAATATAAAGGGTTAAATCGGTTAAGTATATTACAGGCTTGCCCAGAGTTAAAGGAGCATGTGCAGCATCTTGTGGAAAGCATAGGAAGATGTTTTCCAAATCAGGTATCTGCGGGAGATTTTCTCTTAGGTACTATTGAAGATAGAGAAAACAGGCTTTTATGCTCTGTAGCCTTAAATTTGCCCTTACAGCTCATGTTAGGCTATGCTGATGTTTATACTGAGTCGCAAAATATCATACAAAATTATAATTTTAGCGAAATAAGTAATGGTGTAACTGAGTGGCATGATACTGTGTTACAAAAACTTGGGGCTTTTCATGAGCTGTCTGAGTGTCATGTTGCCCATAGTGAGCTTATTTTTGAAGAGTATAATATATTTAGTCCACCTGCAATGGAAATAACTCTCATTGGTAAGTCTGCACTTCGGTATATAGATAATTTTCTAAATACTAATGAGAGTGATATTTTTTATAAAAGTTTAACATACACAGAAAATAATGGTATTATTGCCGTTATCTATGTGCGAATGTGTGCCAATAAGTATCGAAAACTTTGTGGTCACAATGGGTCACTCGTAGGTAATATGTCTAACTTTTTTAATCTAGGAGGTAATTAGTTATGAAGAGATTTAGCTGTCTTTTATTAGTGTTCTGCTTAGTATTTACAGGATGTAAAGGCTTGTTTACATACTCCGAAAATATCACACCAGTACCTAATAGTGCAAATATAAGTTCTGTTTCTGCTTCGACAGATAATACCAATTCCTTAACTTTTAGCCTGTATGGTTATGATTTAGTTATACCAGATTATGTTGATTGCCCTTATTATGAGGTAAATGACAATAAACCTTTGTTCAAATCGGAAGAGATTATGTCAGACTACTACGAGAGTTATAGTGGTCTTGATGATTTGGGCAGATGTCAGGTTGCTGTGGCTTGCCTTTCGAGAGATACTATGCCATTGCCTTATGAAAAGCGTGAGGATATTGGTAGTATTAAACCAGCAGGCTGGCAGACTGCTAAATATCCCGAATTGATTAACGGCTTGTATCTATATAATCGATGTCATCTTATTGGTTGGCAGCTGAGTGCAGAAAATGCTAACCCATTGAACCTTACAACGGGTACTCGATACTTAAATGTTGATGGTATGTTGCCTTTTGAGAATAAAGTAGACGCTTATATAGAGAAAACAGACCACCATGTAATGTATCGAGTTACACCTATCTTTGTCGGAGACGAGTTAGTTTGCAGGGGTATTCTTATGGAAGCTCAGTCTGTTGAAGATAATGATTGTGTTTTCTGTGTATATTGCTATAATATACAGCCAGGTATTGAGATTGACTATGCTACAGGAAATAGTTGGGTTAAAGGTGATGTTACGCCTATTGTAGCTGAGGTAGAAAAGAAAGAAATTAAAAAGTATGTTTTGAACAATAAGACTATGAAAGTTCATAGACCTGATTGCTCTTCTATAACTGATATAGGAAGTAAAAACATTGAGGAGTACGAAGGTTATCTCGAAACTTTGTTAAGTGAGGGATATGTGGTTTGCAAAAAGTGTAAGCCAGACTGAAAGTAGAAAGAGGTTTTAGAAAGAAATGAGTAGTAATGTAAATTTTAAGTATCAGCTTTATGATAAAAATGGTGTGTTATGCTCACAAGGTTTTCATGTAGCAAAAACACCAAGTCAGGCTGTTGAAGAGATTGTGAAAGTAACTTATGGTTCAAACCAGTTTACAGTAAAGACTGGTTTTATAGCAAGAAAACTCGGTAATGCTTTATATTTTGTACGCATTAAGCCACAGGATATAAATAGTACGGAGAGGTTGTTTACAGTTTCAGCAAAAAAGTAGTGAGGTCTTTATGAAAGGTTGGTATTTATCGCAGTATTTTGTGCAGACATCACAGATGGATAAAATGTATCCGTCTGTTTTTACTAAGTATGAGTTTGCTCATTATTATATGCAGAAACCGACTACTAGGGCTAAAAATGTAAATCACGATGAGCTGTTTGATAATAGTTGTTTTGACTATAAACGCCTTGATGTTAGAAAAGACCATTGTAGAACATTGGTAGTATCGGGTGATAATCAGTTAGTCTTGCTTCAGGATTTTAATAAGGAAGATTTAAGTAGTCTTAGAAAAAGCAGCGTTTCTGTGGCTAAGCGTCTGGTAGATTTTTTTAAGTTTGTTCGTGATGAGTATTATACCAGAGTTTGTGCTACGAATGTATTTTTGGAGAGGTTTAGTGGCTTATTGTCAAGGGATAGTTCATATTTTAAAGATACAAGAAATAGGAATATTGTATTGCACAATATAATAGTAAAAGACGATGATATTCATGTACAATTTCTTATGATTTTAAACTTACGAGCTGCGATAGAGCGTTTGCATTTTGATATATACCATAGTATGCATGTTATAAATGAACCAAGATACATGAGTTCAGTAAATAGGGCTTTCATAGATAAATGGGTTGCTTGTTGTAAGAAGTCTTTTATAGGTAAGTTTGCTTTTGATATACATATTCCAGAATTTGTATGTTACAGTAGCTTGCCTTATATTGATGTTGAGGGGCATATAACTAATTATAGCATAACTAAACTTCAGGATAAATTAAAATTTATCGCATCTATAAGGGATGTTAAGGTATTTTCGTCACAGTCTAATCTCATTAACTTTCGTATAGAAATGTCGGGGTATGTTATCGAGAAGTTCAATAGAAATATTGCTTACGATGGCGTGAAACATTGTTACTATATGGAAGAATAACTGGAGTCTATATGAAATTTAAGATAGTTGATGATAGAGTTATCAAGGAGCATTTCGACCCGAATTCAGCATGGAATAGTCATATACGATTATTAAAGATAAGTAATAAAGACTTTGCTAAATTATTATATGCTCGTAAAGCAAAATATGATGCTCCAATAATTCCATTAGAGTCTAAACGATATGCAACAAAGACTCGTAATATATTTTGTCTACGTGATGATAAAGGGTATAATCTTAGCAGATTAACAGATAAGCAGATATTTGATGATGAAAGTCCTTATATACATTCAGAGGATATGCTTATTTTAGAGTTTGAGTATGGTATTTCCGATAGTGCAAACTGGGGTGAGCTTTGGAGTTGGTCTGAGGATAAGTTAAAGGCTGCCGAAGAGCGAAAGCAGTTGTATTTGAATTTACGGGATAAGATTATATATGTACTTAATCATGAGTATGATTCAAGTATGAGCTTGTTAAATGCACTAGGAAAGTGGATTCCACAGAAGATATTTGGTATTATTCAGCCTCATATTCATCATTCTTATAAAGAGTTCTTGGCAATCATAGGTCTTGAGGAACAATATTATAATTGTTTTTTCTTGGGTAGGCTTGATATTGAGGATTATGGTGGCTTTAATCTCACTTTTTGGCATCCAGTTTCTTTACGGACTTTATTAAAATATTTTAATACAGATGTTGAAATTATACCAGAATAAAGGAGGAGTATGTTATGCAAAAATTTTATGATGTAGTTGGTGTACAATTCAATGGAAAGACACTTAAAACTGAGCGAGTTGTCGCCAGTAGCCCAAAGGAAGCAGCTAGACAGTATGGGCGTATGGTTGGTGGTGGATGTCTGAATGAAATTGAGGTTGAGTCTGGATGTCTTGCACTTCGTTCTTCGTGCGATTTCCATGTACATGTAAAGCCTTTGGAGAATAAGAAAAGAACTGATGCATCAGTTTATACTTTGAGAACTCGTACACGCTTCGAATAAGGTGGTATTATGCTTGTATCAAATAAGTCTTGGGGAACTTGGGGTAGAGCCTTTGATAGTTATATTCCGACACTTGTGAGTGAGTTACAGAATTATATACGGCTGGTTATCAGCAGCATAAGACTATATACCGTACCTCAGAAGGTGTTTGCAGAGGCTGTTTTTAGAAAAATAGATTATAATACTTTCATAAATAGTGCTAAATCAAGAGAGTTTATTACGGATGATGATATTTGTGTATACGATATTCACATTGAGAGTAATAAACGCTTGTTTAATACGGATTATGAAACTTATATGCAGGATATTTCTGATAGTTGTTATATCATAACAAAAGAATTGAGAAATGTTATTAATACAAGCGTAGTTAAGGCAGATTTTTATAAATTGGGCGACAAATGTTGTAGGTATATTCTAGATTGCGAGGGTGCATTCGTTTTTGATATAAAACAAGTATCTTCTAGAGGTAAGACATCTTACTCAAACAATATAATAGTTTCATTACATAAAACACAATTTTTAGTTAATACTCCTCTGTTTATATGTCCTTGTGATACTGTTATAATTAAGACCGACATATTAAAAGAGTATGAGTTGCGATTGAAACAGTTTACTCAGGTATTCTCTCAGGAGTTTACAATAATACCACCGATACTAAAAGATGGTGAGCGTATAAAATATTCGGCTGATATACCGTATTATACTATAACTTGTGTTACAAAAAAGTACGAGAATTTGGTAAGTGCAGCCCGTAGCACATTATTTGCTGATGATATTAAGGTAAATGTCACAAGACAAAAGGATAGTTTTGTGGAAAATGCTTTCGAGGTTATTATGAAGGTACCGCTGTTGTTCTTTTTATATTCAAGCTGTGCATTGGCACGGGGCTATTCGTACCGAGATGTATTTGATGGTTGGAATTCTTTTGTTAATGCGAAAGAAAATATGCAGCTATGTTTGGGTGTTAGTTTGGAAGATGAGTAATAGAAATATGAGGACTTTATATAAGTCCTTTTATTTTTGCTTTTATTTACGAATGTTGCAGTTAAGTATGCTAGTCCTACAGTGAGCTTGTTTATATTGGTTGGATTTATACAGCTATTGTGTATCTGTTTATGGGGAGGATGCTATGTTTCGTGGAATAATTGATGTCGTGACAATGGAAGATATTATACTTTACTTTAGAAGTCGAATACTTGAAGTGGATTATAAGTCTAAGCTTGTTGTTGGTAAGAGATTTGTATCGTTTAATAGCAATGAGTATAGGGACTTTTTATATGATAGGTCTCTTGAAGTAGAATATAATGTCGAAGGTGACTTTAAGCAGCCTTTTAATCCACTTACTTTTGATTATAAAGTATTCAAGGAAATGGACTGGCATTTGACTTATGTTGCTCCTGCTTGGGATACAGGTGATCCAGTTATTGGTGATGACATCTATACCTTTCTC
>JAEEGL010537433.1_pt1 | contig 22103 bp, 22 predicted proteins | sample 9134231 | NCBI WGS metagenome assembly JAEEGL01 (sample SAMN16246548, study PRJNA631951) | gut metagenome | biome: gut microbiome; feature: rumen; material: fiber-attached | host: Bos | place: Iran: Karaj | collected 2018-10 | reverse complement strand
GCAGCGCCAGTCGCACATCTATGAATGCCCCTTCTACTACATCGACTACTGCCTCGCGCAGACCGTTTCACTGGAGTTCTGGGCAATGATCCAGAAGGATCCCGCGGACGCGTGGCGGCACTACATGGCCTACACGAAGCAGGGCGGCAGCCGTACCTTCACCGAGCTTCTCCGGAATGCGGACCTCAGGAGTCCCTTCGATGAGGCATGTCTGCGAGAAGTCTGCGAGGCCGCCACAAAATGGCTCGAGAACTTCGATCTCACCGGGATCGGGTAAAAGTCCGGACTGCCCAGCGGCAAAAGGCAGCCGGAGATCGTGAGGATAGAATGAACTATAAAGTGATCGATATCAATTCGTATTACCGGAAGGGTGTGTTCCGGCATTTCTCCGAGGACTGCAAGTGCTCCGTCTCCCTGACCGCGCGGATCGACGTGACAGAGCTTGCCGCCTGTTCCAGGCAGGCGGGCAGTAAATTCTATCTCAATTTTCTGTATATTCTTTCCAGGGCACTCAATTCCCGGGAGGATTACCGGATGGGCTGGCTCTGGCAGACAGGCGAACTGGTCTGCTATGACGTGATCCATCCCACACAGTATGTTTTCCACGAAGATACCGAGACCTGCACGCCCGTGTATTCCACCTACAGCGAGGACTACGACGTTTTTTACGCCGGCGCCCTGCGCGATCTGGAAGAAGCAAAGCAGACCCGGGAATACAGACTGGACGCGGCGAACCATCCCAACTGGTTCGATGCTTCGTATATTTCGTGGCTTTCCTACGATTCTCTCAACATCGAGCTGCCGGACGGCTATCTGTTTTTCCCGCCGATCGTCAACTGGGGCCGGTACCGGGAGGAGAACGGCCGGCTCCGGATGCCCGTGAGCGTCCGTCTCAACCACGCGGTTGCCGACGGATACCTGGCGGCAAATGTATTCCGTCTGCTGGAAAAGGAAACGGCAGAATTCGTAAAGCGGTGAGAGCCGGCGGCCATGCCGGACGGTGCCGGAACGGATGGACCATCGGAGGTGAGCAGAATGCCCTATGACTACTTTGAGGAATTGATAAAGAACAACGACCGCAGCCGTGAAGAGATCGTGCGCGGCTTTTACGAGCAGACCGACGAGGATGGCCGTCTTGCGCGCACCCGGCACGGGCAGCTGGAGTACCGGACCACCATGGCGTATATCCGCCGCTTCGCGGAAAAGGACTCGAAGGTGCTGGAGATCGGCGCAGGTACGGGCCGGTATTCCATAGCCCTTGCAAAGGAAGGCATGGACGTCACCGCCGTGGAACTGACCGAGAGCAATCTGGCCGTGCTCCGGGAGAAGGGCAAGGGACTCGAAAACCTCCATCCTTATCAGGGCGACGCGACGGACCTTCGCCGCTTTGCGGACGACAGCTTCGATGTGACCCTCGTCTTCGGCCCCATGTACCATCTGTACGAGCCGCAGGAGGTTAACCGGGCCATCGACGAGGCGATACGCGTCACGAAGCCGGGCGGGCCGATGCTTTTCGCCTTTATCTCCGTGTTCGCCATCATGTACGCAAACTACTTCTACGGCCGGTGGGCATTCGGACAGGAGGAGAACTTCACGGACGACGGCCGGGTGAAGCATTTCAAGGAGCAGCTGTTCACGGGCTATGACGTCACGGAGTTTGAGGATCTGTTTAAAGAAAAACCTGTGGAGCATATCACGACGGCTGGCGTAGACGGGCTGCTGGAGCCCATCGAGGCGCGCCCCGACTTCCTCATCCCCGACAAGGATTTCGACGCCTTCGCGGACTGGTATCTGGCCTTCGCGGAAAAGCGCGAGCTGCTCGGCTCCACCAACCATCTGCTGTATATCTGTCGAAAGAAATGAACGGCCTTTGCCGAAGGAGCGGACCATGAAACATCTCGGAACGAAACAGCTGGAGACCGAACGCCTGATCCTGCGGAGATTCCGGGTCTCCGATGCGCAGGCGATGTATGAAAACTGGGCAAGAGACAGAGAGGTCACGAAATACCTGACCTGGCCGGCGCACAGCGGGCCGGAGGTCTCGGAGGCGGTGCTGTCCGCCTGGGAAAAGGAATATGCAAAGGAAACCTATTACCAGTGGGCGATCGTACTCAAAGAAAACGGCGATGAACCGATCGGCAGCATCAGCGTCGTCGGAAGCCGGGAGGATATCGCCATGGTGCATATCGGCTACTGCATCGGGCGGCCCTGGTGGCACCGGGGGATCACCTCGGAAGCGCTGAAGTCCGTCATAGACTTCTTCTTTGATGAAGTCGGCGTGAACCGCGTGGAATGCCGGCATGACAGAAACAATCCGCATTCCGGCATGGTGATGAAAAAATGCGGCATGCGGTACGAAGGGACCCTGCGTCAGGCGGACCGGAACAATCAGGGCCTTTGCGATGCCTGCATGTACGGACTGCTCCGCTCGGACAGAGTCGGGTCCGCAGAAACAGAGTGAACGGAGGACGGCTCCATGAAAAAAACGATGCAGGAGCTGCCATACAGACGCATCCTCTGCTTCGGGGATTCCAACACCTACGGCTTCGATCCGCGCGATTCCCTCGGCGGCCGCTATCCCTCTTCCGAAAGATGGCCGGAGATCCTCGCGGAGAGTACCGGTGTGGATGTGGTGAACCTCGGCCTCAACGGAAGGGCGGTTCCCCACACCAGGCGCGAGGTGGAGGCGGCTCTCTCGCTGCTTCGAAGGGAACTCCCGGCGGATCTCCTTATCCTGATGCTCGGCAGCAACGACGTCTTCCAGATGGACGAGCCCACTGCTGAGAAAATCAGCGCCCGGATGGACACCTTTCTGCGGGAGCTGAAGGCTGCGTTCCCCGAGCTGCGGATCTTCCTGGTTTCACCGCCACGGGTGGAGATCCCTCTTGCCCACGTGCAGGAGATCTTCTGGGACCTGATCCCGCTGTACCGCAGACTGGCTGCAAAGCACGGCACTCTTTTCGCCGCTGCTCCTTCCTGGGAGCTTCCCCTCTCCGCGGACGAGGTTCACTTTTCCCCCGAAGCGCACAAAGACTTTGCCGCACGGGTGGAAAAGCATTTGCGGGAAGGATTGCTGCAGTCAGAAACAAAGCCGTGATATCCTGTGCCCGTCTTAAACCATTCCGTCGAACCAATTGCTTCGCCGGATGCGTATATCGGAGCTCGGATCGTGTCGGCACGCGGGAAGGATGATCCTTTGGTGGAATCAACCCGCTTTCCGCCATAGAAAAACCAGTGCGACCGGATGCCGCACTGGTTTTTCTATGGCTCCCCGCTGTTTCGGGTGAAACGGTTTACAGATAGATGATGATCAGGCCGACCAGAATGCCGAGGATGGCCATCGCTGCAGGAAGCTTGGATTTCCACATCAGGATCGACTCGGGGAGCAGTTCGCCGAACACCACATACAGCATGGCGCCGGAGGCGAAGCTCAGGGAGATCACCAGCGCCGTAGGACCGATGGTTCCGATCAGGAAACCCAGCACGGCTCCTATGACGGTTGGCGCACCGGACAAAGCAGTCAGCCCGACGGAGTGCCATTTTTTCATGCCGCCCGAGATCAGCGGCACCGCCACGGCCATTCCCTCGGGGATATTATGCAGGCCAATTACCACGGCCATGGTCAGCCCTCCGCGGTTCGCCAGCATCCGGTCCGCTGTTCTGGCAAAGGAAGACCCGATTACCATGCCCTCGGGCACGTTGTGCAGTGCGATGGCAGCCGCCATTACGAGACCGGCCAGAAACAGCCCGCTGCGTGGCTGGCGGCCTTTTATGTGCTCATACAGATGGTCGGCGTGGGTCAGTTCCTTCAGGGAATCTGCGGTTTTCGGATGGTTTTCGTCTATATGCGCGATTTCATGGTTCGTCGCTTTATCGATCCATGCGTTGAGAAGCGCGATCAGCGCAAATCCCGCGACAACCCCGCAGACAACCATCCACACGCTGTGCGTTTTCCCTTCGGTGTTCAGCGCTTCCGTCAGCAGGTCGAAGCAGACCACGGCGGTCATGACGCCGGCAGCAAAGGAAAGCAGCAGACTGACAGTCTTATCCGAATCCTTCCGGAACAGGCAGGCGATAGCCCCGCCCAGCCCCGTTCCGCCGATGCCGGCGAGGGCTGTTATTCCTATAAGGATCCAGATCGGGCCCATAAATCCACCTCATTTTTCTCTTTCATTTTTGCACTTTTTGCCGCAGGCGCTGCAGTTCCCGCAGCAGGAGCCCGAGGAGCAGCCGCGGCTCCCGCTTTTGTGCCACACCCGGATCGCAAGCACAATCAGCGCGGCGACGGCGGCAAGGATGAGCCAGTCCAGCACACTCATACGAACAATCCTCCGATATTATACACGAGGAAGGCAACGATCCAAGCCACGGTGCACTGTGCAATCACGATCAGAACGGTCTTTATTGCCGAGCCGTATTCCCGCCTTATGGTGGCCACAGCCGCGGCACATGGCGTATAGAGCAGGGTAAAGGCCAGGAAGGAAGCCGCGGAAAGCGGGGTGAACAGGGTCTTCAGCACCGGGGTGAGGTTTTCCGCTCCGGTGTTCATGATCACCGACAGCGTGGACACCACCGCCTCCTTGGCGGTAATGCCCGTCACCAGTGCGGAGACCATTCTCCAGTCTCCGAAGCCCAGCGGCCGGAAAAACGGGGCGACAAACGTTGCAATGATTGCCAGCAGACTCTGCGACTGATCCTCCGCCACGTTCAGCCGCGTGTCAAAGGTGCGCAGGAACCAGATGATCACGGTCGCAAGGAAGATAATGGTGAAGGCCCGCTGCAGGAAGTCCTTGGCCTTGTCCCACAGCAGCAGCCCCGTGTTCTTTGCGGAGGGCAGCCGGTAATTCGGAAGCTCCATCACAAAGGGGACGGGCTCGCCTTTGAACAGGGTCCGTTTGAGGATCGACGCAACGATAACGCCGGTAATGATGCCGGTGAGATAGATGATGATCATCGCAAGGGCGCTCTGCCTGCCGAAGAAGGCCGCCACGAAGACGGAGTAGATCGGAATCTTGGCCGAACAGCTCATATACGGGGTGAGGAGGATGGTCATCTTCCTGTCCCGCTCCGAGGAGGAGGTCCTTGTGGCCATGATGGCGGGGACCGAGCAGCCGAAACCGATCAGCATCGGAACGAAGCTCTTTCCCGAGAGGCCGAGCTTACGGAGGATCTTGTCCATAAAGAAGGCGATCCGCGCCATATAGCCCGTATCCTCCAGAATGGACAGGAAAAAGAACATCACAACAATAACGGGAAGGAAACTCAGTACGGACCCCACTCCCGCAAAGATCCCGTCAATGACCAGCGAATGCACCACCGGGTTGATGCCGTAAGCCGTAAGGCCGGTGTCCACGACGGCGGAAAGCCGGTCGATCCCGGCACTGAGCAGATCCTGCAGCCAGGCACCGATGACGTTGAAGGTCAGGTAGAAAATGAGGCCCATGATTGCAATGAACACGGGGATGGCGGTGTATTTGCCGGTGAGGATCCTGTCCAGCTTTACGGACCGCGCATGCTCCCTGCTCTCCTGCGGCTTCACCACCGATTTCCCCACGGCATTCTCGATGAAAGTATACCGCATGTTCGCCAGCGCCGCGTTGCGGTCGAGTCCCGTTTCGGTCTCCATCTGGACGACGATGTGCTCCAGAAGCTCCCGCTCGTTTCCGTCGAGCCCCAGGAAATCTTCCAGACCGGGATCTCCCTCAATGAGTTTCGTGGCGCAGAAGCGGGCGGAAATGCCCGCTCGGTCTGCGTGGTCCTGGATCAGGTGGATCACCGCGTGGATGCAGCGGTGCACCTGGGAATCGTTTTCGCAGAAGTCCGTCACAGCGGGCAGGATCTTTCCGGATGCCACCTCCACCGCCCTCGCCGTGAGATCGCTGACGCCCTTGTTCTTTACAGCGGAGATCGGCACCACGGGAACACCGAGCATACCGCTCAGCTTCTCGATATCCACGGTGCCTCCGTTGGAGGTCATCTCGTCCATCATGTTCAGCGCCACCACCATGGGAATGCGCAGCTCCAGCAGCTGGAGTGTCAGATACAGGTTCCTCTCTATATTCGTGGCATCCACGATGTTTATGATCCCGTCCGGATGGTTCTTGAGGATGAAATCCCGGGAGACGATCTCCTCCTGCGTGTAGGTGCGCATGGAGTAGATACCGGGAAGGTCCACCACCTCGCAGTCCTTCTGTCCCTTTATGCTGCCTGTCTTCTGGTCGACCGTCACACCGGGGAAGTTCCCCACGTGCTGGTTCGAGCCCGTCAGCGCATTGAACAGGGTGGTCTTGCCGCTGTTCTGGTTCCCGGCCAGTGCGAATATCATTCGATCGCCTCCAGTTCTATCTTCTCGGCGTCCTCCTTGCGCAGAGTCAGTTCATAGCCCCGTATGGAAATCTGTATGGGGTCGCCGAGGGGCGCCACCTTGATCTTTTTCACTTTCGTGCGGGGGATGAGCCCCATATCCAGAAATCTGCACCGGAGAGGACCGGCCCCTCCCACAGTCTTTATAATACCGCTCTCCCCGATCTCAAGCTCATCAAGCGTCATCGCTGTGATCCTCCTGCTTCCGCCCGTTTTGTTAAGCATCTCTAACTTTTTTCGGTTTTTATTATACCCGCAAAACGGCCGTTGTCAATGACCAGTACCGCACTGTTCCTTTTCTTTGGAACAAAAAACAGCGCCTTCTCAGCGCTGTTTTTTTGTTCGGTTCGATCAGAGGCCCGCCAGCACCTTGATGACGTAGGTCCAAAGCGCCATCCACACCGCGAAGACGAATCCGAGGATCAGGATCAGTCCGGAAAGCGCCCAGCGGTCTCTCTTCATGCCCTTTGCCCGTTTTCCGTAGCCGATTCTCCGAAAAATGCGCAGGAGAACGTCGATCGCGACGGCGGGGGCCAGCAGCAGAACGGCGTACTGGGTAAGGTGCTGCAGGATACCCTTTCCGGGCAGCTCCTGCCAGAGCTTTACACAGGTAAACGCCGCCCAGCCGAGATATGCGAGATACAGGATCACCCGGAGGATCCGGTAGATCAGGCGCATGGTTTTCGACCCGCCGGGAGCTTCCTCTGCCGCCAGGGGCGGCACGTTTTCATATACGCGCATCGGATCGGCTGCGGGCGCCGCGGTCGGATACCGTACCGCGGGCCTGGACGGGGCTGCTTCGTCTCCGCCTTCGGCAGGCGTCACCGGACGCGGTTTTTCCTCAATGTCAGGCATGGTGCGTCTCCCTGTCTCAGTCCGGTTCGCCGGATCCGAAGAACGACTCGATCTGTTCCCAGACGTCTTCGGCGAACGGATACAGTTCGTTTATGATCTCCAGGGCTTCGTTTTCCATTGCCCGGAATTCCGGAATATCGTCTTCCGCAGCCCCGAGTTCCCCGAGGATGGCGTTCCGGAGTTCCTCCCCGAAAAAGGCAAGCTCGGAGTCATGGAAAAGCATATCCGCATATTCGGCAAGGATCTCCTCGGCGCGTTTCAGGCTCTCCGGCGAGGCATTCTCGCCGATGATGTCCAGACAGATCTTCTTCAGCTCTTCCAGGAAGGACCGATCGGCTGAGTTCATATAGTAGCACTGTCCCCGCAGGTCATCGCTGTCCGCATAATCCGTCTGATCAAACTGGGCAATGGCTTCGTCATAGCGTCCCTCCTCCATGAGAGCCACACCGTAGCGGTAGCGGTATTCGGCAAGAAGGTCCTCCGAGAGAGCACAGGAATTGTCTTCGAGCAGTTCGATCGCCTTCTCGAATTCCTGTCTCTCCGCCGCCTCCGCCGCAAGATTGCAGTTGACCTCGTCGATCAGCTTCCTCGCCTCTTCCGCGTCTTCACCGTCTATTTCCTCCAGAAGCGGAAGCGCCGTCTGCCAGTCTTTATTCGCCACGGCCTTTCTGGCCATCACCAGCGCCGCTTTCTCTTCCAGCCTCTCCGATTCCTCCGTCTTCACGGGAACGCTTCTTGCGTACATCAGAGCCTTGTCCGCATCGCCGGCACTCAGGGCGTACAGAGCTGCCTGCGTGTAGGCCTCCGTGCTCTCATCTCCGCTCCGGCTGAGATACTTCTCGTAGCTGTCCAACGCACCTGTGTAATCGCCCCTGCCGGCCTTCGACGTGGCGATCATCCGGTCCATGCTTCCCGTGAGCAGCAGCGCTGCTGCCGCAAGGACGAGGAGCAGCAGGACGGCGAGCACGAACACCAGACCGGCTCTGCTTTTTTTCTTTCCGGATGGAGCGGCGCTCCTTTCCGGGTTGACCGTATCACGCATGGGTTGACCTCCTGTTTCCGTTCGTTCTGTTCTTCTTTCTCTCAGTATAGCTTTTCCGGCCGTCCGATTCAAGCGGAAAAGATGTCCGCCGCGCACCGGAAGGCACGCGGCGGACGAAAAAAGCCGGGAATCAGTATTCGATGGGGTCGGGGCGCTCGCAGTCGGTCTTCATGATGTACTGCCGCCCGGTTGCGGCGCTCTCGGCAAAGCCCGTGATCGCCTCGGTGATGTGGCGGGACATATACATGCTGCATCTGGGCTTGGCGCCGTGGAGGATGCATTCCGCCATATCGTTGATGCCCATGCCTCTGTGGTTTTCCCCGATGGGCCGCGGGGTGGGGATGTCCTTGTAGAGAGCCATCGGTGCGGGGGAATCGATGTAGGCCACTCTGTCCCAGTAATCCGGGATGGCCATGGCATGCTCCTTGAGGTCTTCGTAGGTAATGAGCTTCAGCCCGTCCTTGTAGGTGTTGGGGTCGGGGCAGATGAGGGACCCCTTCGTGCCGTAGATCTCAAAATAGGGCATTCTGGCGTGGACCACATCGAAGCTGAGGTTGATGTTGCCGATGACGCCGTTTTTAAGCCGTACCACGCCGCAGCAGTTGGTATCGATCTCCACATCCACCACATGGTCGTGGATGGGTCTGCGGTCAAAGGCGCGGTTGGTGTAGCAGAAGATGCTCTCGATGGGCCCGAGGATGGAGACGAGGGCAGAGAGATAATACGGGGCCATGTCCATAACGGGGCCGCCGCCTTTCTTATAGTAAAAGTCTCCTGTCGGATGCCAGAGATCCGGGCCGGGGCCGACGAAGTTGATGGTCATGCCGCTGACCTTGCCGATTGCTCCCTCGTCCACGAGCTTGCGCGCAGTCTGCAGACCGCAGTCGAGGAAGGTGTCCGGCGCGTTGCCGACGAACAGACCGTGCGCCGCCGCGTATTCCACGATCTCGTCCGCCTGTTCGAACGTCAGGGCCATGGGTTTCTCACAGTAAACGTGCTTTCCGGCCTTCAGAGCCTGCATCGTGAGAGGGTAGTGGGATCCGGGACCGGTGACGATGACGGCAATGTCCACTTCCGGATCCGCCAGGAGCTCATCCGTCGTGCAGGGATGGGGAACGCCCCATTCCTTTGCGATCCTGTTGGCTCTCTCCATATCGATATCCGAGCAGGCCACCACCTTGACGGTCTTGTACACCGGGCCCAGGGTTTTCAGATACTCCGTGCAGAAAGTACCGCAGCCAATGATCCCTACGCCAAGAATGTCTTTTGCCATATCTTTCTCCTTTTTCTTTGTTTCCGGAAGCTTCCGGGGCGAGTGCCCGCTCTCGGAAAGCTTCCGCTGTTCAGCGGTTTTTTCAGCAACATCATTATAGTATAAAAAAGAGCGGGCGGCAACAGCAAAAGCCTCCTTTCCTGCGGACGGATCCGGCAAATACCCCTTTTCTAATCGTCCGCTATCTGCTATTATGCTATCAGAATCCCGAGGAAGGAGACAGCGCCTCCCATGAAAAAACGGATCCCCCTCTGCGTCTGTGCGGCGCTTGCGCTTTCCCTGCTCTGCTCCTGCGGTCTTCCCATGAGCGCCAACTACTCCTCTCCGACCGTAAAGGTGGACGCCGTGAGCTCCGCCGGGAGCTATAACAGCACGCCCGCCGCGGACGTGCCCGTTCCGGAGACCACTCCGGAGCCTTTGGGCGTGGGGCTCGTCATAACAAAGGACCCCACCGACGAGACCGTCCCCGTCGGAGAGGGGGTCTGGTTCGTGGCAAGGGCGAGAAACCCCGCCTCCATGCGCTGGGAGCTGATCGACAACTACGGCGGCGTCTGCTCCCCGGAGCAGGCCGAACAGCAGAACGGCGGGCTCATCATAGCCTATCCCGGAGAGGACACCATCTCCCTCAACAACGTGCCGCTTTCGATGGACGGCTGGAGCGTGCGGGCAGTGTTTGAAGGAGAAGGGGGGCCGCTCACCGGCAAGGCCGCGAAGATCACCGTGATCGATTACGAAAACCCGTATTCGACCGTCATCCAGCGCTACAGCAAGGCTTTCCGGTACGGTGCCCCGACGGCGGAATACTGCGAAAGCAACGGGATCAGCGAGCGGGCCGCCGAATGTCTCTGGGTCGGATACGCCCTGTATGACATTGACGAAAACGGTGTGGATGAGCTCTTCATCGCCCCTTACGGCCTGAACGAAGCCGGCTACCGGCGCAACCGGATCCTGGAGCTATATACCGTTCTGGACAATGAACCATACCGGATCTACTGTTCAAAGGGCGGCAGCGAGCTTTACCTGCTCGACGAGGGGCGGCTTCTGTCCGTGAGCGCTGCGCCGGGTATGACCTCCCATGGGATCTACCGTCTGGCAAATGATTTTCTGATCTACGAGGAAGTATACATAGAGGAGACCGATCCGGATTTTCCGGACAGGACGGTATGGAGGCACCGGCTGGACAACAGCATCGGCTATTCGGATGACCGTCCGCTCGACACCGCGGAGGCGATCGCAGCGCTGGATGCGCTGCACGCTCTGACATGCCTGCCGGAGCTGACGCCCATCGCCTGAGCGCGTCCCGGAACCGTTCCCGCAAGGAGGCTGCATTATGCTTGAAAACTATCTGATCGTGCACAAAAACATCCTTCCCGATTACTACGACAAGGTGATCGCGGCAAGACATCTTCTGGAATCCGGGAAGGTGAAGGAAGTGAGCCAGGCCGTGAAAATGGTGGGCATCTCCCGCAGCACCTACTACAAGTACAAGGATTTCATCATGGAGCCCGGAGAGATCGCCGCAGGCAGAAAAGCCGTGTTCTCCATGCTCCTCAGCCATGAGCCCGGGGTGCTGAGCGCGCTGCTCAACAAGGTCTCCTCCGCCGGCTTCAGCGTACTCACCATCACGCAGAGCCCGCCGATCCACGATATCGCAAGCGTCACGCTCTCTCTTGATCTGAGCTGCGCGACCTCTTCGGTCTCCGAACTGCTCGCCTCCATGTCCGGCACTCCCGGGATCGAAAACGTGAAGCTGATCGCCATCGAATAATTTTGACAGAATGTAAAATAATTGCCTGCCGGAACTTGCCAGTTCCGTCCGATTCTGTTACTATAATGGAGGATACTGCGTTCCCCGGACAAATATTCGAATAACAAGGAAAGGAAACAAGACCGATGAATGAAACCGTAAAAGTGATCCTGGAGCGTTCCTCCGCCAGAAAATACCGCAATGAGCACGTTCCCATGGAGGACCTTGAGCTCATCGTACAGGCCGGCCTGAAGGCCCCCTCCGGCGGCAACAGGCAGACCCCCCGCTTTGTGATCATCACCAACAAGGAGATCCGTGACCGCCTCATGGAAATGAACGCGCAGGTCGCCGGCGCCCCCAAGGGCTTTGATGTGTTCTACGGGGCACAGGACGTCATCGCCGTTGTTGCCAGCAAGGAAAGCGCGGATTTTGTGGCCGACGGCTCCCTCGCCATGGGCAACATGCTCAATGCCGCGTTCGCCATGGGCCTCGGCGCCAGATGGATCAACCGCGCCCGTCAGGTGTTCGACACAGAAGAGGGCAAAAAGATCCTTGCCGACGCGGGTCTTACCGAGGACGTGGAAGGCATCGGCTTCTGCATTGTCGGCTATCCCGACGAGGAGCTTTCCCCCAAGCCCATCGTTCCCGGAAGAGTCTTCTATATCAAGTGACCGGAAAGCTGCAGGACCGGCGGCCGCAAATGCGGCCGCCGGTTGCTTTATGACGGGAAAAGGTATATATTTATCTAGTTAGACCTGAACAGGAAAAATGGACGGAGGACGGATGAACGGGCTGAGCAATACGGAAAAGAAAAAAGAACGGGCGGTGCTTGCCGGCCTCAGTGCGTCGAGCATGCCGGAGAGCGAGCGCTCCTCGGAGATCTCCATGGAGGAGCTCAGCGCCCTTGTGGAGACTGCCGGCGGGGAGACCGTGGGCATGATGATCCAGAGCCTTCCCTCTCCCAACCCCAGAAGCTTCATCGGAGAGGGAAAGATTCAGGAACTCAAGGAGCTGGCGGCTTCCAATGACTGCGACATGGTGGTGTTCGACAACGAGCTCTCCCCCTCGCAGATGCGGGTCCTCAGCGAGGATCTGGGGGTGAAGGTGATGGATCGCTCCGGACTTATCCTCGATATTTTCGCCCAGCGTGCAAAGAGCCGGGAAGGCCAGCTGCAGGTGGAGCTCGCCCAGTACAAATACCTTCTGCCGCGGCTCACCGGCATGTGGACGCACCTTGTGCGCCAGACCGCCTCGGGCGGCTCCTCGCCCATCGGCACCCGCGGACCCGGCGAGACCCAGCTTGAGACGGACCGCCGCCACATCCGCCGGAAGATTCAGAAGCTCGAGGAGGAGCTGGCCGATGTCCGCCGCGTGCGGGGAACACAGCGGAAGCTCCGGCAGAAAAACGACATGCCCACCGTGGCGCTTGTCGGTTACACCAACGCCGGCAAGTCCACTCTTCTCAACTGTCTCACCGGTTCCGACATTCCCGCCAACGACCGGCTTTTCGATACGCTCGACACCACCACCCGCCGTCTCCGCATCGATGAGAGCACCGAGGTCCTGCTGAGCGACACGGTCGGTTTTATCCGAAAGCTCCCGACGCACCTGATCGAAGCTTTCAAGGCCACCCTGGAAGAACTGTCCTACGCCGACGTTCTCCTGCACGTGATCGATATCTCAAGTCCCGAATGGGAAGAGCAGGCGCGCATCGTCGATTCTCTCATACGGCAGCTCGGCGCGGAGGCCACTCCCTGTGTGCGCGTGTACAACAAATGCGACCGGTACACCGGGATCCTCCCCCACGGTGAGAGCGTCGTGTGCATGAGTGCGAAAAGCGGCGAGGGTGCCGCGCAGCTGATCGAAACGCTGCTGAGACTTCTCTCGGCCGACCGCAGGGAGTATGCCCTGCGGATCCCCTACCGGGACGCCGGGGCGGTGGATCTGCTGAAAAGAGAGGCCGTGGTCCGGTCCATGGAATATACGGAGGAGGGCATTCTGCTCTCCGCGGTTGTCACGCCCGAGATATACGGAAAGATAAAACAGTACATTGCGGATGAGAGCGGCAGCGGCCGCGGGTGAAGAAAATGGACGATCCGTCAGCCTATAGCGTTCCCTCCGGTCCGGGAACGGCCGAATACGAGGAAAAACGGTCACGCTTCATCGGGTATCTGCAGCCCGCGGAGGACGAGGAAGCGGCCAGGGCTTTTATCGCCGCGATCAAAAAAAAGCACTACGACGCCAGGCACAACTGCTGGTGCTATATCCTGAAGGACGGTCCCGAGCGCTATTCCGACGACGGGGAGCCGCAGGGCACCGCGGGCATCCCCATGCTGGAGATGCTCCGGCGGGAGGAGATCACGAACGTGGTGTGCGTGGTCACCCGCTATTTCGGCGGGGTTCTTCTGGGGACCGGCGGCCTTGTCCGGGCTTACACGAAAGCCGCCAAGGGGGCTCTGGAGGACGCCGGCGTCTCCGTTATGCGGAAATGGACCGAATGCGGCATAAGCTGTCCGTATTCCCTCTTTGAGAGGATCAAGACCGAGATCTCCGCTGTTTCCGGCGTGATCACGGAAACGGAATACGGAACGGACATTCTCATCACCGCAAGCATTCCTTCCGAAAACCTTGCAGCCTTTTCCGGAAGGATCCGCGATATCACCTCCGGCTCTCTTGCGCCGGTGATCCTGAACGAATCGTACAGGCCTGTCAGTATCAGATGACAGGCGGTATGGAGTTATCATGACAAAACATCTGCGTTTCTTTTTCTCCTTTTTTGTCGCTCTTGCGCTGGTCCTCGCATCCGCCGGATTTCCGGGACTGCCCGCCGCACAGGCGGAGGGTTCCGCGGAGCCGGAGGACTGGGACAGTCTCATAGAGCAGTTCCTTGCGGACCACAGGGTCTCCCCCGAACAGGTCGCCATCGGATTCTACAACACGGTCACCGGGGAGGAGCACTATCTCCGCGGCGACGAATATATGGAAACGGGAAGTACCTACAAGGTCCCTCTGAACATGGTGTATGCCGAACGGATCTACAACGGCGAAATGGATTTCGACACCAAGGTCGCCGGTGCGAAGTACGAATTCCTGCAGTACATGACGATCGTCCGCTCAAACAACGAATACGCCACATACCTCTGGCAGGAGCTGGGCGAATACGGCACCTTCCGCAACGCCATCGCCGGCTATATGGGCGTGGATCCGGAGACCGTGGAACCCAAATACTACCGGAACCGCTTTTTTACCGCCAGGCAGGTCGTAAACTGTCTGAAGACCCTGTATGCCGAACCGGAGCGCTTCCCCGGCGTGATCGACTGCATGCTGCTTGCGGAGCCGGAAAACTATTTCAACCACCACCCGCAGAATTACCCCATCGCGCACAAATACGGATATATCGAGGAGGACGGGATCCTGCACCTGTGTGACAGTGGCATCTGCTACACGGACGACCCGATCATCATCGTGATGTTCACGGAAGGCGTCAGCCGACCCAATGCCTTCCTGGCCGATTACTGCACCCTGATGTGCGACTATGCAGAGAGGACGCGAGCGGAAAGGCTCGCAAGGGAGGAGGCGGAAAGCGCAGCGGCACCTCCTGCCGCCGTGCCTGTTTCCCCGCCGAAGGATGCCTTTCCCGCCGCCCCCGCCGGAGCCGAAGCGACGGAGCCCTCAGTCAAGGAGAAGATGCCCCTTATGCCGATCATTCTTATCGTCATCACCGTCGCGGCTGCGCTTTGCGCGGTGATCGCCGCTGCAAAAAGGAAAAGGATCCGCCCCGTGTCCGGGGTCCTGTCCGTCCTGTTTGCGTCCGCCGCGCTGGTCCTTTGTTTCACCGGCATGACCAGAGGAACCCTCTTCACCCGGACGGAAGGCGATCCGCGGGATGCCGTGACCGGTTTCCTGGATGCCGTCCTCGCCGGTGATTCGGGCACGGCCTGCGGCTTTCTTGCCGATTACGCCGATCTCGGTCTCGACGCCGTCCCGGACGACCCGGTGTCCGCGGAGATGATCCGCGCTCTGCGGGAAAGCTATGCCTATGAAATAACCGGAGACTGCGTCACAGACGGCCTTACGGCAAAACAGACGGTTCTGCTGCGCCATCTTGATTTTTCGAAGATGGCAGCGGACCTGCAGAGCAGCACCAACGAGTGCGTCCGTCTGCTGGTGGAGCGTCTTTCCAGGGAAGAGATCTACGATGCCGACGGCGGATACCGCGGGGACTTCGTTTCGCGAGCCTACGCAGACGCCGTGGAAATGACGCTTTCGCACAAGGAGGATTATACCTCCTCCGACCCCATCGAGCTGGATCTGATCTTCCGGAACGGCCGCTGGCTCATCCGGACAGGTCCGGAGCTTCTTTCCGCCTTGTGCGGCGGAACCTGAGGGGAGGTGACACCGGAATGAACATGGAACAGAACAGGGATATCGCCGCATCTTCCTCCGATGCCCCCGCAGCGGAGAACGGGACCCGGCGCGAAAGCGCTTTTCTTCCGTCGCTGCTCTTTCTGCTGATCCTGCTGATCACGGTCCTGTGGATGATCTTTCGCATCCATCCCGATTCCTCCGCACGGAAAGATCCTCTTTCCAAAGAGACCGCCGACCTTACGGCCCGTTCGGAGACCATTCTGAACAACCTGAAGAGCTCTGCCCTTTCCGACATCGTCTATATCAAAAAGATCTACAAGATTCCGGAAAACGCTTCCGTCTCTCCGCTTCCGGACAGCGCCCGTTTCGGCGAGACCGCCGATCCCGCCGAAGTGCAGCGGGTGATCGACGGCGCTGCAGAACTGCTCGACGGGCAGACCATGACCTGGAACAGCGGCATCGACCTCTATCCGGGTTCCGTCATCCAGTACTACTGTGACGATTCCATCCTCTGCATCGTCTGGAAAGAGGCGATTGGAAACACGGTATGCACTTTTTCGGAGGTGAAGATCGCCGACGGCTCACAGCTCCGGCGCGCCGTTGCAGGAGACTCCTACAGCTCCAGCATCCAGCTGAAAGCCTCCGATATGGCCAGGTCCGCCAACGCCGTGGTGGCGATCAACGGGGATTTTTACGCCTTCCGTCAGATCGGCGTGGTGGTCTATAAACGGGAGCTGTTCCGCTTTTCCCCTTCCGTGCTGGACACCTGCTTTTTCACTTCTTCCGGGGACATGCTCTTCGCCCACGCGGGTGAACTGACCACCGCGGAGGCCACGAAGCAGTTTATCGCCGACAACGACATCCTCTTTTCGACCTCCTTCGGGCCGATCCTCGTGGAAAACGGCGAGATCTACAGCACTGTGTCCTATCCCGTGGGAGAGGTATTCAGCTATTTTGCCCGCTCCGCCATCGGGATGACGGACGAGCTCCATTATCTGCTGATGGTCACGAGCTCTGAAAACAGCCGGCTGTACATTGACGGCATGTATGCCTCCACTGCCGCGCAGATCATGCACGACAGAGGCTGCGTAAAGGCCTATGAGCTCGACGGAGGGCAGACGGCCGTGATCATTTTCAACGGGACCCCCGCCAACGGCATCGTCTACGGGGCAGAGCGCACGATGAGCGATATCCTTTATTTCTCATCGGCCATCCCGGAGGAGGCGCGTGGATGAGCGGAATAGCCTACAGCATCGGAAGTGTTTCCGTCTATTACAGCTCCCTTGTGATCGCTCTCGGCGCGGCATCGTGCTTTTGCCTGACCTGGGCTCTATACCGGGCAAACGGCGGAAAAGCGACCGTTCTCTGCCTTTTCCTTGCGCTTTCCACCGTTCTCTCGGTGGTTCTCTCCCGCATCCTGCACTGGGACTGCCACAGCGAGCAGTACCGGAGCTTTCTCTCTGCCGTCACCGACTACGGCACGGGTGATTTCGTGCTCTCGGGCGTGTTTATCGCCGTGCTGCTCTCGTACCGGATCATTCCAGCAAAAGGCCTTGCGGACAAGCCGCTGCTGCTTGACTGCACCGCGCCCGGCCTGCTCGTGCTGATCCTGCTGATACGGCTTTCCGCCCTGTTCAACTCCTCCTGCCGGGGAAAGATGAGCGTGAACCGTCCCGCGCTGCAGCATCTGCCGCTGGCATCGCAGATCCGTGACGCCGCCGGGAATACGGAGTACCGCTTCGCCACCTTTTTTATCGAAGCGATCCTGCTGGCGGTCCTGCTGGTTGTGCTCCTGAGTCTCTTCTCAAAACTCCGCGGCGCTGCGGCCAAAAACGGAAAAAGCGGCAGCGGCAGCGTCTGGATGATGTTTCTCCTGTGGTACAGCGCGCTGGAGATCGTGATGGACAGCACGCGGTACGATTCCAGCTTTGCCCGCGTCAACGGCTTTGTCAGTGTGGTCCAGACCTTCTGCGGCCTGATGATGCTTGCCGTTCTGGTCTGGTACAGCGTGCGTGCGGTGAAGGCCGACGGGCTCAAAGCCTACCAGTGGCTGATCTGGTCCGGATGGCTCGTCCTGCTCGGCGGTGCCGGGGTCAGCGAATACCTCGTCCAGCGTCACGGCAACTGGTATCTTTCCTGTTATTATCTTATGAGTTCCTGCCTTGTGATCATGTCCTGGCTCACGTACCGGATGTACAGGCACCAGTGCGTGAAGGTGTACTGAGCACCGCTCTCTCCCTTCCGCGCTCCCGCGTTTCCTGTTTTCCTTGTGTCCCCGGACTGCAATATGCTATACTTATCCAGCTTAGAATAAGAAACGGAGGCCCCTTTCAGAATGAAAAAAGTAGAAGACTATGTGAAAAGCATACCCGACTTTCCCGAACCCGGGATCATCTTCCGCGATGTGACATCCGTGATCCAGGATCCAGACGGTCTGAAGCTGGCCGTCGACGGGCTTGTGAAGCTTCTGGACGGCGTTGAGTTCGATCTCATAGCGGGGCCTGAGTCCCGCGGATTCATCTTCGGCATGCCCGTCGCCTATCTGCTCGGGAAAGGCTTCGTAATGGTCCGCAAAAAGGGGAAGCTCCCCCGTGAGACCGTTTCCCGCAGCTATGACCTCGAATACGGCACCGCCACGATCGAGATCCACAAAGACGCCGTGCAGCCCGGTCAGAGGGTGGTGCTGGTGGACGATCTCATTGCCACGGGCGGCTCCGCGGAGGCCGCATGCAAGCTCATCGAGGAGCTCGGCGGAACCGTGGTGAAAACCGTTTTCCTTATGGAACTGGCCGGTCTGAAGGGCCGTGAGAAGCTCAAGGATTACGACGTTGCCAGCCTCATCACCTATGAAGGCAAATAACGGCCGCCCCCTCTGAGATACAGCAGCCGATGAAATCAAACAACCGATCTTTCGGGTCCGTATTCTTCTCGGTACTGGGCCTGATCCTTTTAGCGCTCATCCTCACGGCGGTGGTGCTGTTTTTCGTGTGCCGGGCAAAAATGGCCGATGCGGAGCTGCATCTGGACGACATCGCCGCCTTCGCACATTCGGAGCCGGACCGCCGCACGCAGCACCTTTCTTTTTCGCCCGACGCCCGGATGACCGTCACCTTTGACAAAAGCGACCTGTGGTATTTCCTGTACCGGTACTACGAGGGTGAAAAATGGCTTGAGGACACCAACAGCACGCTTTCCGAGCTGCATCTTGCGCTGACCGGCCTCGGCATGGAGATCTCCGAAGACGGGATCATTTTCGACGTGGAGATGGTTCACCGGAACACCCGGCTCGCCTTCCGCGTCGCATGCAAAGTCTCCTTTGCCGACGGCGTCATAACGGTGCGGCCGAATGATCTGATCGTTCTGGGCCATAAGATTTCGCTTTCGCGCTTCACCTCCACAAAGCTTGCAAAACTCCTGCATATAACCAAGCAGAACATCGCCTTTACCTACGATCCCGAGCTGACCTTCCTCAAGCAGATTGAGACCATCTCCCTCGGAGACGGCACTCTGAGCCTGACCGGTGAGATGGCCACTGAGTATCTTGAGCAGAACGTCATTTCGGCCCTCCGGATCATGGTCATGCGCTTTTCCCAGCGGGACTGCTGCTACGCCGCGCCGGTCCTTGCCGATTACTGCGATGATCCCCGGATCTGCTTCGCGACGCTTCTGCCGCTCCTGCAGGACGACCCCGGGATCTTCACGGAATTCCTGGACCAGTTCTTCACCCTGAAGACGCCGAAATTCCTTGAGCTTGAAAGCAAGAACGAGGGGATCCTGTACCGCTGGTTCCCGCAGTACAGGGAGGACTACACCCAGATATCCTTCGAAGTCCGGGAAGAGTACGAGGTTTCCTGCAAGATCCTCAAAAGCATCGCCCTATACAGCTCCGAGGCCTTCAGCGCCAAAAAGACCTTTTCCGTTCTGAACGGAGCGCTCACCTATAAAAAAGCCCCCTTCGCCTTTGACTCGTTCTACGGATACAATTTCGGGACCTACCGCTCGATCATCGACTTCGAAAACGCCCGTCCCTGCCTGTATATCCGTTCCACCGTCGGTTACGGGAGTTACCCTCCCGTTTCCAGACTGATCGATTCGGAAGCAAGTCTCTCCGCGCCGGTCGTGCCGGACCTGGGCTATGCCCCCGGCATCCTTGTGCGCGGCGCAGACGGCTTCCCCTATGTGCTCGCCTTTACCGGCGGCGAGGAATTTGAGGCGATGGTCCTGGAGGAGGAGTATTTCCGGCAGCTGATGGGCTGCGAGGTCTTCCCGGTCGCGGACATCCGCCCGAACACATAAGCGGCTGCATACAAAAAGCAGCAGGGAGTTCTTTCTGCAGAACTCCCTGCTGCTTTTTCTGTCGTGCCGTCAGCGTTCTTCCCGGAAATAGGCAAGGCCGAGGGAAGCGGGCGGCTGGTTTTCTCTTTTCTTCTTGATGCTCGAAAGGACGAGCACGATGATCGTGACCACATAGGGAAGCATCTTATAAAGCTCTTTTATGGCGAAATTGCTGCTGGGAATGAACAGATACAGGATGTACAGCCCTCCGAACAGGATGGACGCCAGAACGCCGATGTTCGGCCGCCAGATGGTGAAGATGACCAGCGCGATGGCGAGCCAGCCCCTGTCGCCGAAAGCGTTGTTCGACCAGACTCCGTTGGCGTAGTCCATCACGTAGTACAGTCCGCCGAGTCCCGCGACCATACTGCCCGTGCAGGTCGCGACGTACTTGTACCGGTTGACGTTGATTCCCGCGGCGTCCGCCGTGGCCGGGCTTTCGCCCACCGCACGCAGCTGCAGTCCGCTTCGGGTGCGCTTCAGGAAATAGGAGCTGATCAGCGCAATGATAATGGCCAGATACGCCAGGAAGCCGTAGGAGAGGAAGATCTTGCCGAACCAGCCCGCATTCGTTGAGGACGCCAGGGACCTCCGGAAGAAATTGCTCGTGGCCGAAAGGGCGATGGAGGGGACGGCGGCTCCCGTCAGTTTGATCAGCGAGCCTCCGAAAAAGTTTCCGAAGCCAACGCCGAAGGTGGTGAGGGCAAGTCCCGTTACGTTCTGGTTTGCCCGCAGCGTGACGGTGAGGAAGCAGTAGAGCAGCCCCATCAGCAGGGAACCCGCAAGACAGCTCAGCAGCGGGATGAGCACCGCCAGAACGCCGTTCATCTGTCCGGCGGGGGTGTTGTTTTCATACAGGAACGCGCCGATGACGCCGCAGATACCGCCCACGTACATAACGCCCGCGGTGCCGAGATTGAGGTTGCCGGATTTTTCCGTTATGGTTTCACCGGTGCATCCGAGCATCAGCGGGACACCCTGCATCACAGCTCTGGGGATGAAAGAAACAAAATCGAACATCATCTTTCCTCCTTTGCGGCCTTGCGGAAGTTGATCTTATACTGTATGAAGAACTCGCTCCCTATGATGAAAAACAGGATAATGCCGGTGAGTATGTCCGAGAAGGACTTATTCAGCCCGAAGTTGGTGGAGATCTCTCCCGCGCCCCTGTCGAGCAGCACGAGAAGGAAGCTCGTCAGCACCATGGTGATCGGGTTGAATTTGGCCAGCCAGGAGACCATGACCGCCGTGAAGCCGCGGCCACCGGCGATGGAGGTCGTGATGGTGTGGTCCGTACCGCCTACGAGCAGCAGTCCCGCGATCCCGCAGATGGCCCCCGAGAGAAGCATGGTCCGCAGGATGACCTTCTCCACCTTGATGCCGATGTAGCGGGCGGTGCGCTCGCTCTCGCCCACGACGGCGATCTCATAGCCGTGCTTGGAATACTTCAGATACACGAACATCACCAGGGTGATGACTGCCACGACGATTATATTCAGAAGATATTTGCTTGAGCCGATCTGGGGCAGCCATCCGACCTGCGTGTTCTGATTGATGATGCCGATCTGGCCCGCTCCCTTGGGCACCTCCCAGAGGATCACGAAAAAGGCGACCAGCTGCGTGGCGACGTAGTTCATCATCAGGGTGAACAGCGTTTCATTGGTGTTGAATCTGGCCTTGAACAGTGCGGGGATCCCCGCCCAGATCGCGCCGGCCAGCACGGAGGTGATCACCATCAGGACGATGACCAGCCAGTTGGGGAGCATACTGCCGAGCAGGATCATGCAGGAAGCCGAGGCAAGGCCGCCGATGAGCACCTGGCCTTCCGCTCCCAGATTCCAGCAGCGCATCTTGAACGCCGGCGTCACGGCAAGCGAGACGCACAGAAGGATCGCCAGATTCTGGAAAAGCATCCAGATCTTTCTCTTTGTCCCGAAGGCTCCCTCAAAAATCGATCCGAAGACCGCCAGCGGATTGATGCCCGTGGTGAGGGTTGTCACAAGCGCGCAGACCAGAAGCGCGCACAGGATGGCCGCCAGGCGGACCGCCCAGGCCCTTCCCGCGGACACATTCCCGCGTTTGGTAATGTGGATCAGGGGCTCTTTATTCTTTTCCATCGG
>JAEEGL016764791.1_pt1 | contig 22106 bp, 18 predicted proteins | sample 9134231 | NCBI WGS metagenome assembly JAEEGL01 (sample SAMN16246548, study PRJNA631951) | gut metagenome | biome: gut microbiome; feature: rumen; material: fiber-attached | host: Bos | place: Iran: Karaj | collected 2018-10 | reverse complement strand
TTTTCAAGTTGTGCCCACAAGAACGCACTATTAATCTCTGAAGGCAAGAAACTAGAGCCTGTATCTACCCAACCGTACTTATTCACCATACCACGGAAAAACTCTGCACGGTTGGTACCCTTCTCCCAAATTATTTCTGCTCTGCGGATGAAACGCTCATCATTTACTACGAGCAAACCACCTTCACCACCTGCGGTCACATTCTTAGTTTCATGGAATGAGAAACAACCGAAGTGGCCAATACCACCAAGTGGTTTACCTTTATAATAAGAATCAATAGCTTGAGCAGCATCTTCTACCACAAACAAATTATGTCTGTTTGCAATATCCATTATCTTGTCCATATCGCAAGCAACACCAGCATAGTGAACAGGTACAATTACCTTTGTCTTGTCTGTAACAAGTGCCTCTATTTTATCTGCATCAATATTTGGGTTGTCTGCATAACTGTCAGCAAATACTATCTTTGCTCCCTGACGAACAAACGCCAAAGCCGATGATACAAAAGTATAAGAAGGAACTATCACTTCGTCATCAGGTTTCACATCACAAAGGATGGCTGCCATTTCCAAAGCATCGGTTCCTGAGGTTGTCATAATAGCTTTTTTAAAGCCATACCTATCCTCAAAAAACTGCTGACATTTTTTTGTAAAAAAACCATTACCAGACAGTTTCCCGGTGTAAACTGCTTGGTACATGTAATGCGCCTCCTTGCCTGTGAGATAAGGTTTATTAAATGGAATCATATCTTTTCTATTTATATTATGTTTATAATTCTTGAAAGTGTCGTAATCAAATCATATCCATCCCACACCAGCGTAAAGTCCATAGATTTGCCCAGCGGCACAAATCTATCCACACCCTGAGGATGGTCTTCATTCACAAACTTAATAATCTCTTCACGGGTCAAACCATAATAGGTTACCGTCTGACTTTTGATGGTCGCAATGGGTAGCAGGTCGGTCAACGACTTAGCATCATACTCATAGAAGAAACCACTGTTAAAACGGTAATCCATAATACCCGGATAGAGGCTATCCATCTGAATACGGGTCAGCAACGGTTGTTCAACGGTTACCTTACCCAACTTCATATTGGCAGCAGCCTTGTACAGGGCATTGATCTTACCAATGGTCTGCACGGGAGCAATATTATAATGCTCCTTAGCATAAGCCACCACCATCTGCCAGAAGAGTTCCTTACCCTCAGCCTTTTTGTCACCTACCCACACAATGATACGAGGGGCAGTACAAGCGTTCTGGTCAGAGAAGTAAGTGTCATTATAGAAGTTCTGAACAATCTTATCCTGATCCTCTGCAGCCAGGAATGCATCTGCATTCAGCACAGAGAAGGAATAGCGGTCTGCAAAGTTCACCTCATTGGCACGGGGCTGCAACGGACTCTGGCGAATCTCAGCAATGGTCGCATCACCCCCCCATACCACACGGCTCTGACACATGCCGGAGAAAAGGTCGGTAATCTCCTTAATAGGCGGGTACTTTACAAAGCAGATATACGGAGCCATGTTCTTATGAGTTGTCTCCAGCAGTTCGCGTACACAATCACTGATAATCTGCACCTGCGGGAAGTCCTTGGCAGGCAGGCGAACAATATTGGCATTACCTGCAAGGAGACCTGCGGCAAAACTGAAGGCACAGTTTACAGGCACATTACTCGGAGTACTATGGAACACAATACCACGACCCAACCGACGTTCAATGTCGTGATAGTTCTCCTTCTCCTTCATCAGGGCTGCCTTGCGGCACCAGAAACCAAAGGTCATTACATCAGAGTATGCCCTTCCCTGTTTCATCACCAGCTTAGACAGGTCGTTGAAAAAGTTGATGACGGGCTCAGCAAACGGAGGCAAAGCCGGAACATGGGGCATATCCTCAATGGTCTTGTCATCGCCAATCACAAACTCCAGTCCGCTCAGTTTACCAAATTTAGCCGCGTATGTGTCCGAGCAACCACGGATTTCCGCATTCTTGATACGTCCGTGAATATGGAAATACTTGCCTTTACGTCCGCAAGGGCAGTCATCTTCACCCAATACCACACCTTCATCTTCCGTTAACAGAACGTGACCTGGGTAGCTCTTGGGAAGTACAGATACCACCTCAATAATACCCGTTTCACCATTCTTGGCAACACTAAAGTCCTTGGGATTACGGATAATGATGTCAGAGAAGTTGGAGGCGTGCAGATGACCACATTCACACTCAATGTAAATGGTACCGGTCTGTTCAACCATACCGTAGTAGTCGTGTACGTTCTCCACCTTGATGTCACACACATCATTCAAGCACTGTTTGAACTGGGCAGTACTTACACTCTCTGCTACCAGTTTCTTCCAACCACCACCGTGAATCAGCACACCTTTACTGAGGTCTGGCTTATAACCGCTCTCCTTCAGCTTTTTGTAGAAGTGCTGCCAAATCATAAAGGTAAAGCCAAAGAGGAAGATGGTTTCATCCTTATGCTCCTCCAAGAAGGCTTTCATCCCTTCAATATCCAGCTCCATGTTCTCATCCAGTGCATACATACGCTTGCTGCCAAACATACTGAAACCCAGGATACCGGCACCTCGGGCACTGAACATGTTTCTATCCTTCACCACATTGCTGCTGTCCAGAATAATCATCGGGACGCGCTTGTTGCCCAACAGTGAGGCAACAATCTTGGTGAGCGTCTTGGTCTGGTTGGCAGAGGTCTCACGGTCCAGATAGATCTTGGATGTCTTCTGGCCTGTTGTACCAGAGGAGGTCATAGTCTTAATAACCTCATCCTCAGCCACACTACGGAGGGTCAAGTCCTTGAACAGACTCACCGGCAGGTAGGGCAAATCCTCATAATGCTGAATCTTGTTCAGGTCAACACCTGTAGAGTCCAGCATCTTCGTATACTCTTCACTATGCTCATAGTGGTACTTGCTCAGATTGAGCAGGTACTCGTCCAACACCTGATGTTTGTCCTCTTTACCAAGGGAATAGGGAGCTATCTCCAATAATTCTTCGAGTGTCATATACTAAACTTATTATCAATTATCAATTGTCCATTATCAATTAAAGCAGAGCTTGCATAGCTTGGTAATCAATCTTACCAGAACTCTTCACGGGAATGGAATCAATTACCCTTACTTCAAAAGCACGGTTGTTAAAGCCTGTCTTTGTCACAAGCAGTTTAATGATTTCATCTTCCAGTCCCTGCTGGATAACAAAGATGGTAATCTTATCATCCACACCCACACAGGCGCAACTGGTGGTGATGCTCTTCACAATCTGCTCGGTAGCATCCAGATTACAGCGGTTACCCCACACTTTTACAAACCGCTTCATGCGGCCTGTGATATAGTAGTATCCATCAGCATCCCTACGAGCCACATCGCCTGTATGAAGTACCCCGTTGTTCTCATCACCTTTAGTCAGGTCAGCACGGCATTCTGCATAGCCAAGACTCACATTCGGGCCTTCATATACCAGTTCTCCGTCCACATCAGCTTCTTCAAAGGAATTACCATTTACATCTATCAGAGAGAATTTGCCGCGAGGAATGGCAATACCAATACTAGCATATTTATCAAGGGCGTGTTCCAAAGGCAGATAACTCATACGGGCTGTGGCTTCTGTCTGTCCATACATCACAAAGAAGCGTTTGCCCTTGCTTTGTGCAAATTCAATGTACTCCTTGGCAATGTCTTTGTTTAGTTTGCCACCTGCCTGCGTCATTGTCTTCAAGTACGGCAAATCCATACGGAAGAAGCGCAACATCTTCAACATTTCGTAGGTGTAAGGTACACCGGCAATAGAGGTGGCTTTATACTCCTTCATAAAGTTCCAGAAGTCACGTTGGGCCACGGTTCCCTCTGTCAACAATAACGTTGCGCCCTTAATCAGGTGACTGTTGATAACTGACACGCCATAGCTATAGTATGAGGGCAGTGTAGTTACTGGCCGTTCATTCTCATCTATCTCCAAATACTCAGCAATGGACTCCGCATTGGCCAGCACATTCTTGGCAGAGAGCCTTACAAACTTAGGCGAGCCTGTACTTCCAGAGGTGGTCAAGCATAAAGCCAACTCAGGATTGATTTCCGACTTTTCCACCTCCACTTCATAGCTCATCTTCTGCAATGAGAATGAGGCATAGCTATAGATGGTGTCACCTCCTATCTCTTCTTTCTTGTCAGAAGCTATCCAAACGTACTCCGGCTGATAGATGGTCATCAGGTCCTGAAGTACGGATATTTCCTTGCTGCCGTCAAGCAGTACAATGGGTATATGGTGTTCCATACAAGCCACATAGCCTACAAAGGAGCCAATCCTGTTCTCACAGAGGCAGAACAGCAAGCCCTTTTTCTGCGGCACTGCGTTGGCAAATGAATCAGTGACCTCTATTAATTCTTCATAACTCAGCCGTTCCCCTTTATCGGTGATGACGGCAGTATTTAGCTTAAACCTATTTAATTCAAACATTATCAGATGTTTTTCGTTTCTTTCAATACAAATGGATCACCATGCCCCGGCATGATAATCGTATCCTTTGCCAGACTTCTCAAATAGGGCAAAGCTATCTTCTCATAGTCTTCTTTTACACTTTCACGGAAACTGAGAATTACAGGATTGTTCTGTAAAAGAGTGTCTCCCGTGAAAACCATTTTCTCAAAGAGTTTGTAACATGCAGCCCCCGGGCAATGTCCGGGTGTTGATGTTACGTGAAACTCATACTCTCCAATTGTAAGTGTATCTTCTTTATCAAAGATCTTATCTACCTTTATGGTATAGGGGTCAAAACGTGCTTTGAAATCCTTGTACCTGTGACCGCCATCCTGTCGGTCCATATCTGCCCAAACAAGGGCTACCAATGCAGGGTTGTTGCCTTTCTCTGTCTGCACAATCTTGGCACAGTCTTTTTGGCAATACAAATCTGCTTGTGTGTGCTTTGCTAACCAATTCACTCCATTTGTATGGTCGTAATGTTCGTGGGTCAGTAATATATGCACTTCCTCTATCCCCTTTTCTTCAAATAAGCGTAACAGTTCATCATTCTCGTTGGGGTCAAAAACTACAGCTTCTTTCCCTGTTAAAAGTACATACATATTGGTGTTTACAGGAGCAAAAACGCTCCTGAAAACCAATATGTCTTTTTCATTAATCCTAAATGTAAATTGATTCATTAGAACTCAATATCGTACTTCTTCAGAATCTCCTGTGCCTTCTCGAATGAGCTCATGTCAATGATGTCATCGGTATCCAACTGAATATCAAACTCATCTTCGATAGCGGCTACCAGCGACATGTGACCTACAGAGTCCCACTGCTCAATGCCCTGGTACTGGAGGCCTTTGGTTTTCTCAGCATCAATGCCAAATGATTCAACGAATACTTTCGTCAGCTTTTCTAAATTTGTCATAATTGAATGTTATTTAAAATGTTAAAAACTAATAAATTACTCATAATCTTCTCTTGTCAGCAAAATATCTCCCTGAACATCTTTCACAAGCTTCTTACCAACCAATGAATCTAACTCCTCTGAAGGTATACCTGTACCAGGACGCTTGGCATCCAAATCATCAATGGTCAGGATATGACCGGCTGGGAGGTCTTTTGTCAAGATAATACTTCTGCGCATCTTCTCTTTCTGTTCCTGCTCTGCTTGACGGACCACTCGTTCCTTGTTTCCAAGTGCTATCTGGGTATTCAGGCAGCAACGCACCATCTGAGCCATCTCCTCCGGCTCCGTAGCCATCTGGTTATCCATTCCTATCTTCTTGCTGTCAAGCGTCAGATGCTTCTCGATCAGTGCTGCACCAAAGGCTGTGGCAGCAACCGCCATTTCCACACCGTGGGAATGGTCAGAGAAGCCTATAGGATAATCTGGAAACTCTTCACGCAATCCCAGAATGTTGTTCAGGTGGATGGTTTCAATCTCGGGAGGATAGATAGAGATACAGTGAAGCAGGCAAATCTGCTTGTTACCCTCATTCTCTATTGTCTTCACAGCCCTACGGATTTCCTCCATCGTACTCATACCTGTTGACAGTACAATAGGCACATTCTTCTGGGCAATATAACGCAGATACTTCAGGTTATTCAGGTCCATCGAAGCAATCTTCACAAAGGGAGCCAGACACTCATCAATCAGATAATCCACCTCGGGGCAACTGTAAGGAGTTGACGAGAAGTCAATTCCGTGTTCCCTTGCAAATGCAGCCATCTCTTTCAACTGTTCTGCGGTCAGCGAGAACTTGGCGACTATTCGCTTGGCGATGGGATTATCCTTGTAATAACTGGCGGAATAGAGCGACTCTGCTGACCAGGACTGGAATTTTACACAGTCACAACCGGCCTCTGCTGCCGCTACAATCATCTGTTTGGCAACTTCCACATTACCATTGTGGCTGGAGTTCACCTCTGCCACAAAGTAGGGCTTGCCATAGTCTGCCAGTTCTCTTCCGGAACGTAATTGTATTTTTGCCATTTTTATAAATCTATTGGTTCAATAATCATTTCGTTCTTAAGCACTTCCCTATCCATAAACGGCATCTGGTCTTCAAGAGGTCTCACAACAAACTTGCGCTGGGCGTTAAAGCCTGCTCCGTTACGAATATACACTTGGTCTTCCACGGCCATCACCTCACAAATAACAGGACCGTCCATTTTCATTACCTCATCCAACTTACTGTCAAGTTCGGTAATGGCGTTAATCTTCACGTATGGAATCTTGAAGCACTGGGCTACATCCTTGAAGTCTGGGGTTGTAACGCCATTTTCTGGATTAGTTCCAATGGTTCGGTTGCGGAAAAGTTCCACCTGACGGGTACGGATTACCGAATACACCTTGTTATTGATGATGATAATCTTAATGCCCATCTTGTTGGCACTGATGGTCTGCATCTCCTGAATGTTCATCATCACAGAGCCGTCACCAATCACTGCCACTACATCGTGACCGCAGCTATAGTATGCCCCCATAGATGCTGGGAGTGCTACACCCATACAGCCCTGGGATGCAGGATGCAGACAGCGTTGACCATCCTTAAAGCCAACTACGGTAGGTACAATCACTTCTTCCAATCCAGCATCCGTCAGTACCACAGCATCATCCTTCAGATGCTTGGTCAGACGGTCTGCAAAGTCATAAAGGTCAACCTTGTCTTTGCTCTTGAATGCCTCTTCGCATTTCGGGAACACCTGTTTCCAGTGCCTGCATTTGTCTTGCCACTCCTTGGAAGTCTCCCCAATATCTTCCTTTAACAAGGCTTCAATAAAGTACTTAGCATCTGACAAGATGAGTTTGTCAATTCTCACAGTCCCCTTTGAATGTTCGTTCTCATCAATATCTACTACAATGAGTTTGGCTGCCCTGGCAAACTTCTCATACTGTGAATCCGTCAACATCGGTGAGAGTCTGCAACCAATGGAGAGAACCAAATCTGCGTTCTGTACAGTAAAATTACCGGCTCTTGTTCCGCCTATGGTTCCTACCGTTCCCATAGACAGCCCGTGACTGATTCCGTATGTGTCAACGGCTGATGCAGAGAAGCAAACAGGTATCTTTGTCTTTTCTGCCAGTGTTTTGAACTGTTCTACGCTGTGGGAAGCTCGGATGCCGCTCCCTATCAGGAAAACAGGGCGTTTGGCCTCTTTTAAGGCATCTGCTACTAACTTAATCTCCTCAGCTGTAGCCTGCATAACAGATTCATCGCCATTCCAACGGGATAGTTGTTCGGGCTCCACACGGGCGTTCTGAACATCCACAGGAATATCCAACCATACCGGGCCTTTCACTCCGTGAGTGGCATAATAGATGGCCTTATCCATTTCCTCACCTATCTTGCTGGCATCAGTAATGATGTTGGCATACTTGGTGATGGGCTTCATAATGGGAATCACATTGGCTTCCTGTGAACCCCAGGTACGGATATTCTTTCCTGTATAGGCCACTGTTTCGTGTAGTTTGTTCTGCCCAGAAATGAAGATAACCGGCACACCATCCTGCCAAGCATTCAAAACACCTGTCACGGCATTGGTGGAGGCGCATCCTGTACTGACCAGGGCGGCTCCCAATTTGTCATTATACTGTGAATAGGCTACTGCTGCATAGGCTGCGGCCTGTTCGTGATGAACAGAGATAGGCGTCATCTCCTCATTCTTGGCCACAGCATCTGACAGGTATAGGATGCCACGCCCTGTGATAAGGAAGATGTGCTTTACTCCTTCATCAACGATTCTCTTAATAACGTAATCTGCTAGTCTTACCATTATTTATTGTCTTTGGGCTTAAACTGGTTCAACACGTCAGGGATTCCAATCAAAAACTCTGCGGAAACGGCTTCCTCACCATCCACATATCCCACAGCAGAGCCTATGGCAATACCGCGACGGTACGATTTCAGATTGGCTTCTATATCCACACGCATTCCCGGAACCAGCTTCTTTTTGTACTTTACATTATAGTTTAACGCAGCGGTTTTTTTGCCTTTGTTCTCAGGGATGGTCAGGAAGGTCATCAGGAATACCTGCACCAACATCTCTGACTGGATGAATCCTGGCATGTTGGGCTCATCAGCAAAATGGCAAGGGAAATACCATTCGTTGTAGGATAAACACTTGTGGCCCTTGGCAGATTTACCAACCACTACTTCGTCAATGTAATCAATGAACAGACAGGGGTATCTGTTCTGCTGATATTGCTGGATCTCAACAACATCCAAATTTCTCAATACTTCGTAATCCATATCTAAATATTTATTTCTTCATTCCTGGTGTTAATACGGGTTTTGCCGGCACTCCCATAACGGTCATACCTGCCTTGACTTTTCTGAGCACAACGCTACCGGCTCCAACGGTCGCACCTTCTTCTATGACACTCAAAGGCAAAATAAAGCTCGTCGTATGGAGGGTAACCATATCTCCCACTTTCGACATTCCTCCGCAGTCAGCCAGCGCATTAATTAATGTCCAGTCGCCTACCTGAACATCATGTCCCAAAATAGAATAAGGTTGAACTATCACATACTTACCAACAGTGACATCACAATGAATTCTTGCACCGGCAAGAATAATACATCCCTCACCCACCTTCGCATTTTTTCCAATATATGCCGTTTTATGTATAAGAGTCTGGAAGGCCCCGCCTTTTGCTATAATCTTTTCACTTAATATACGTCTGGTTTTAACAACGCCTACTGCACATGCGAAAACATCGTCTTCTTCTGGCTGATAGCCGTCAATTGTATTTAGAATTGGAGGGTATCCTTCGAACTTGTCCAATGCATGGACATTGTCATCAATAAAACCTTTAACTACGAACTCTTCTCCATATCCTATGGATTCTAATGCTGTACAATAGACTTCGCGGCCAAATCCGCCTGCCCCTATAATAATCAAATTCTTCATTATTGTATGATTTAATTGTCGCCTGTAAATGGTATGTCTGATAGTATTACATCTTCGCGCTTCAAAACAGCTATAATAGATAACCAAATTACTTTAAGGTCTGTTGCAAGGGTACAATGGTCAACGTACCAAACATCAAGTTTAAATTTCTCTGACCATGTAATGTTTGTCCTGCCGTGACATTGTGCCCAACCTGAAATACCTGGTCTAACTTCGTGCCGTCTCGCTTGCTCTGGTGAATAGAGGGGTAGATATTCTATCAGCAATGGTCTTGGCCCTATTAGTGCCATATCCCCCTTCAGCACATTCCATAACTGAGGTAATTCATCAATACTTGCGGAACGAACAAACTTACCTACTTTCGTCAAACGTTGAGCATCTGGAAGTAGTTTACCTTCCTCATCCCGTTCATCTGTCATGGTCTTGAACTTCACTATTTTGAAAATCTTTCCATGTAATCCTGGCCGCTCCTGATAAAAGAAAGCTCCTGCTCCCTTATTGGCAAAGTGAAGCCACACCGTCACAATAAGCAGCGGCACGCACAATATCATCAATGCCACCAGCGCGATACAAAAATCAAATACTCTTTTAAAAAAATGCTTGTACATATATTAAAAACTTTCCTTTTGTGCCTTTAACTCCAGTATCACATTTTCAAATCTCGATTTTATTACTTGGGGGTCTGTTTCCCCGAAGGCATACTCGAATTTGCTCATATCGGTTGTATCCTTATCATTAAATAAAACATAAAGGCTTGTTTCTAAATCATCGGCAGTACAACAAATGCCATTAAGGTAATTCCCATACATATCACTTTTATTAACGATTGCCACAAATGGCTTTTCTGCTCTTAAGATTTCGTAAATGGTATCTTCTGAGAAGGTAATTACTTTCTTGGCAGAGCATAAGTCTTCCAGCAGCGATGTCCCAGAGGATATAGTATAGTCTTTTATATAGTCTGCAAGATTCTTTTTATCCAATTCAGCTGAGGCAGGCCTGAATCTGGCGAGTATTATTTTCTCTGCATAATGACTGTTAATATATGAAAGTGCCGTTTTCTGCTTCTCAATAAGATGTGACATTGTTGCGGTCATCAATAATAGCACGTCATATTTTACAGGGACATCCATCTTCTTTTTTTCATTTAACGTCTGTAAGGGTGCACCTGTAACATAGATATTTTGCCCATTTTCACCAAACTCTTCAAATATATTTTTCTCCCTTAAGGAGCTGCAGATCATTTTATCCGTATATATTGGAATATACCGGGCAGTATGGGGATTGAAGAATGTGCCATGAAGCATTTGGGTTGTCATCACATGTTTTTTCCTGAATTCATTAATTACAGGGATAAAGTAAAACTTGTCATGCTCAAATAGCCAGAGGGTGTTCTTATTTGAATGTTCAATTAGCCGCCGGGTGTAAATGCTATACAGGGCAAAACGTTTTATCACATAACGCAATATATTTGCACTATCTTCATCTTCACATTTAATTCCATCGAAAACCGACTTATTCTTCCTTATAAACTTGCTGTATTCACGGACATCGGAACCAGTAAACGTCCCAAAAAACACATTTATATTTCTCTTGTCCTTATAATAATTATAGAACTTTCTTACTGACAAAGGCCTCGTCAGCGTTGGTAAAAAGACAACTTTATATTTGAAGAAAGAGGCTATTAATGGAAGGGTCTTCACACGATTAAAGCTATCAGAGCATGACACCATAACAAAATCTTCATTCTCCACCTCTAAATCACCAGATTGCTTGATTGTCAAAAATCGTTCTACCAGTGAAATAAGTCGTATGAACCATGGCTTACCTGCCAGAGCAGTTAGTTTGTTATATCCAAAGTCTACTCTTGTAAGCAGGTCAGCCCGAAGTGCATCTATTGTCTTATCGTCAACGTCATAAAGCTTTTTCCAAACCCATATATTATTGTCAAAGTCATTTCTATTCATGCTGTCTTTTTATTTGATGATAATACTCTTTCCGTTTTCACCCTTATTATTTCTCACTCTTACGACTTTCTCTTCTGGCAATTGGATAGATTTTGCTGGCTCTCCTAAGAAATTTCTGTAGTTAATAATGGCAAAACTATTATCATTGATGTTGCTTTTGAATACATTGTCCTCTATAACCAGGTTTTTTATCTTCTGTTTTCCTTTAAGTCCATAACTAATTAAAGATGGTTGTTGTATTTGATGAACAGAATAAACTTTTCCTAAATAAACATAGGAGCCAAAGTCAAAATTATTATTCTTGATCGTTACATTTGATATTGATGGCACAAAATCAAAGTCTATCATGCCTCTATTATACTCGTCAGCCAATTTAACAGTATTGTCTTCTATCCTAAGGCCATCTATGACTAGTTGTTGTTGATTCCATTCTATAAAGTTTCTAATATCTATTAATTGGTTACCCCTTATGCTAAAATTACTGATATATCGGTCAGAATAATAAGGGCTTTGCGTTCTCATTACAAGAAAACGGTTACTTCTTTTGTCAGTTGGTGACAGCTTGTACTCGCGCTCAAAAGTATTATTCTCAACTATGATGTTATAGCCATAATCACATTGTATACAATCATTCACGTTCTTGAATGTATTGTTACGAATTGTGTCATTGTAGGGAATAAATCCGTATGGAAAGCCGTACTCGTTCATATTGATACTTACACCACTATTCAACGTTGGCAGAAATGTGTTTCCCTCTATCTTTGAGTCATACACATGAAGATGTACACTACTCCCTGCGCTACCACTTAAATAATTGTCACTGAACTCACACCTCCCACAGAAAATACCAAACCACGAAGAAACATATTCGTTAGGGTCTCGAAACGTTACTGTTGACTTATCCTCGTCAAACCTCGTATCTGCCAAGAATCTGTTATTGTGTATGTATGCAAAGTCTATGGCTTTGCTATGATCGTTTGCATCGATGTCCTGTTTCGGCCTGCTTGCAGCTCCTTCATATAAATCATAAACAGGCTTTAGATAGATCCCTTCTATCTGAGAATTGATTCTCCGGAATGTGCAATTTGATATTTCACAATAATGGTACTTCAGCACACTAATGAATTCTGACTGCCCGCCTCTGCCAAAAGAACAGTTGTAGTACATATTCTCTATTATGCTGTTTCTGAGAATAAAATCGCATTGCACTATCTCAAACAATCTATTCCTGTCCCCCTTCCCTTTTGCTCCATATCTTTTACCGTCTATTTTAACATCTTCGATAGTCAACGTGAAATCATTGTCCCCATACGCATAAATAAAAGGGCCGGTTTGTTGGTTACCTTTATTATCTATGTATATAGTAGAGTTGTTGACGCCCTTGATAGTTATATCTTTGGTAACTTCAATATACTTATTGTTTCTATGATATACATCTGTGTCAATAAGGATAACACTTCCTGGACGTGCTTCTTGTATGGCGGCCTCCAATGGCTCATCGCAATGAAGATATTCAGACACTCTTATAGTATCTGTAAAAGGGCTTTTATGATATGCTTTAGTTTTAATGTCACTGTATGTATGCAAATCTTGTTTCTTTGAGTTCAATTTTCCCCTATTATTTATCTTAGAAGAAATTCCACATGCCATAGCAAGGATTACACAGAGAAATGCAGCCAATAAAAAATAGATATACTTAGAAAAATATCTCATAATAACTAAAGGCACACGCTTTTGTATAATTCAACATACTGGCGGGCAATAGAATCCCAGGATACATCTTTAACTGTCAATGATACTTTTTCTCTGTCAAACTTCAGTGTTGGTAATATCGGCAGAACTTTGACGATAGAGTCAACTGATGAGTCCTCAATAAAGACGGTATTATCTTCTGTTAAAAGACGTGGTTCTTTAGCTATAGGCAAGTGTTTAGGGACCACAACTGGAACACCGCAAGCGATGGCTTCAAGATACGTTAAGCCAAAACCTTCACTGCTGCTCGGCATTATCATGAAATCTGCTTTATACAAGTGCCGTCTGATATCACAGGGGTTCATTGCCCCCAGATAACTGAACTGAATATCATGATCTTTAGCATAGGTATTAAGCGTATCTTTCAATCCGTGAGGGTCTGCACCGATACAGAAGTAATTAAAAATTTTCCGGTTTGGCAGAGAGGTCAGACCTGAAAGGACACGAAGCTGTCCTTTCCGGTCTGACAGAGAGGCGACCGTGCAGATTGTCGTTCCTCCACTCTGCACGGCCCCCTTTCTGTCAGATAAGGGAGAGTCAGTTCCGTCCTTTTCATAATAGAACTGACTTCTGTCATAGGCATTTAATATCACCTTTGTTTTGGGACTTATGTAGCTATAGTTCTTCTCGAAAATTTCAATTAGATAGCTCGCGATAAAACAAATTGTATTAATCCTCTTTGAATGAAACGTATCTCGCTCCAACTTGGCAAATTGTACATGATGTTTTATATTAGTATCGTCCCCCACATTTCCATGAATAGTAACAACTATATCTACATCCTTGGGTACAAGTCTTTCATATACTTTGGCACCAGCACCGTGTAAATGCACGATATTAGGCTTTGTCTTTTGAATAGCATACCTCAGAAACAGCATCTTAAAAAAATGCTTTGGTACACTTATAACTGAGCCATACTTTATTTTACTGACTATCACATCCCAAAAACTATTCATACTCTGTAAAGGATGCGTAAGCATATACTTTAGTAAAAGTTTCTTGGACCAACCAAGCAATCGTAGATTGTCCTTAAACCCATCAAGGCCATCATAGTCAATAGCCGCCATTGTCATGGATATATCATTGATCTTAGCTGTATGATAAGACAACTGATACATCACATTAGCCAGTCCTGTCTCAACTTTTCCTCCTGCCCAGGGAGGCATATATCCAAAAGATAAAACTTTTACCATTACTCGTTATTATACTCTTACTGTTTCACCTGCCATTTCTGCTTTAATCGCCTTTTGGGGCAAATAAAAGAAAGTGTAGGCTTATAATTATTTGAATAGAGTACACACAATGAAATAATTATCCAAAAGTGCCGTTCAAAAAAAATAACCTCGCCAAATCCGTTTATAAACACTGTTGCGAATAGCATTATGGGGAAAAAGGCAATCTGGTTGTCCCTAGTTCCTTTATAACATCTGATTATAAATGGCAAAAGGAAAATCCAATACAACAGGAATCCTATAATACCCAATTGAATGATTGGGTCTAGCAGAATGTTATGACATGGGCCTTCACTTACTGCATATTCATTATCACCCCCTAACCCAATACCAAAGAACGGATGATTGGGAAATACGTTTGAAAAAAGATACTCAGCCCGATTCATTCTACCAGATCCTCCTGCCTCTAAAACCGAGTCAATCTGTAACCTGTCAAGTACCATCAAATCAGAATTTGAGAGATAGTGCATACCAATAACTATTGATACCGCAAGTACAGCTATCATAGCGAATTTACCCTTACTCTTAGTACTCTTCAACACAAAATACCATAAGGCCAAGATAAAACCTCCGACTACGGAATATAATGCAGCACGGGAACCTGTTAGAATAATGATGAAAATGGTAATAAAAGCACCACCTAAGGCTAATAGTTTATATAACAGGTTGGATTCATAGAAAAATGTAAAGAAAAGTACGGTAGCTACAGGTACACAAAGCATACCGTACCTGTTCGCATTAATTTCACCAAATGTCAAGCGGTTTTCACTGTCATTTCCCACAGCCATCTCCATACCTCCCGTAAGGAATGAGTAAATAAGGAAAAAACTGAATAGCAAACAGGTCACTGATAGAGTCTTATAAACAAATGTAACATCTACATTCCTTTTTAAACTCATAAAATAAATGATAGGGAAATAAAAAATCATAACGCTAAATGCCTCAAAACTCCCTGTGACGGATAACAGGCTCGAAAGCAAATTGTATATTATGATAACGACAACGAAAAACAAAGTCTTCCCACCATTTCTATAATCTGATGATTTCGTGCTAATAAACAGCGAAATGATAAGAAGTAGCAAAAATATCGGTGTCAAACTCGCCCCTCCCGCCATCTTAAAATACTCTGTCGATAATGATGTCACAAACACAGACGGTAACAAAACAAAAGGGTTGGCTATGTTCAATGCAGCTAAACCAAATGCCAACGCCAATACAACTGGGTTTTGTATCTGGACATAAGCCATCAGCAGAAACGGTATCGCCACTGCCATAATAAACTTCAAATCAATCTGCTCGCCAAATTTCATAGATAGAATTATTTCTTTTTCGGAAGATACTTATATACTGCTGGCATTTTCGATGCAACTGCGTGTAATATATCTCTGTTGATGAGTATAGTGAAAGATATAACCAACATATATATGATACCTTTAATCCAAATTGGTATCACCATGGGGACAAGCGCTGTCACTAAAGCGAATAATACAAGCGAAATAGCTATGGGTTTTATTTCAAAACCCTTAAGGTCATCTCTTGTATAATAGCAACGGGATATTGTTGCTGCTATATATGAAAGGCACATGGCTATGGTTGCTCCATATAAGCCAAATGGAGGAATCAGAAGGAACATAAACACAACCGATGTCAATGCTGCCCAGAAACTTGAGTAAAAGAAATACTTACTTTGTTTTTTTGCGGCAAACACCCCACCAATCAAACTACTGAAATTGGATAGGATAATAGCCATAATCGCAATAGGAGCATATTTATATGCATCAATGAAAGCAGTATCCGCCAAAACCATAATGAAAGGCTTCATAAAGATAGATAGGACAATCGCAGCCAGAATGGTCGGAAACATAACACACCTCACAGCTATGTTGAAGAACTTGACAAAATCTGGCTTCCCATATTCCTCCATCATTGAAATTACCCATGCATTATTAAAAATAGTAAAAAGCATTCCTATGATTCCAGGTATTCTATTGGCCACAGCAAGAATACCATTGGCCTCCATACCTATATTGGCCTCAATTATTGGTCTGTTCAGTCCCGATACAAACCACCACATTGCAGTGTTAGGTATCAGGGGGATGCTATATTTCAACAGTTTTTTTAAACTATCACTTTTTACTTTTCCTAAATCTAAATATTTATATGATCCCGAAAAGAAGAAAGAGTAAGCCGCAGAAATAACGTATGCAATTACGTATGCGGTTATATATCCTTCGACACCATGCTTGGGAATAAATACAAACGATAAAAGGGCGAGGAAGAAAGTATGAACAATTCCAGTTATGCTATAGACTCCCATCTTATCAATACACCTTGTAAATTGTTGTGTATATTGTTGTAAGAAAGTTCCAAACATAATAAAATAGACATACCATACATTGCTGGCGAAACTATTCTCTATCGCTCTTGTCTTGAAAATTGTGTCAAGAACACAAAAGACAGCTGCGGCTACGGCAAAACCCACAAAAGAAAAAATCCAACCAGTGGTGAAATAAGATTTTTTTTCTTCTTTTGTCCCATTCTTTGGGATTACAAAGATGGCATCAGCAATGCACCATACCACGAGGCTCACCAAGAGCATGGCATAGGTGTTAACAACATCTACCGTTCCATACTCTTGGGGTCCAAGCCATCTGGTATATAGTGGCAGCATCAGCAATCCTATGAGTCTGCTGCCAGCATTTCCGAGGAATACCAGAATTGTATTCTTCCCTAACCGCTTGTATTTATTCATCCGTGAGGTGCCCTATTGTTTCCGGCAAATATTTGAATTTTCTGTCGCGTCCCAACTTGCCTTTTATAACATAACCAAAGAGTAATCTGTTCAACGCATACGAGCCAAATAGTTTAGTAATACTTTGCGTATTTAATTTATGTCCCAATATACTTTCTTCGACCTTTATATTGATATGAGTATAAGGTGGCTCTTCTCTCAAGAAATAATTACCCATAATCAACGTTCCTTCATTGTTAATACACTTTAATTCTTTATCATCAATAAGGTCCCATAATTTTTCTTCTGTTTCAGGGAAATAAGCAACATTAAACTCTGAAGCATAGTCGCGAACCAATGCTATTACCGGTTTCCCCCAGTACGCACCCTCCAACCCCATTGTTGAATTAAATACAATCACTTTATCCGAATGATCCAGAAGGGCGTATGAACTAACAGGTGAACTTGGTGCGAAAATAGACACATTATCATATTTTAAATCATACAAAGCCATATGCGATTTATAAGGAACATCTTTTAAATTAGGATGTATTCGCAAGTAAAAATGCTTTGTCTTGTCGTTTTTATAGTGTTCAAACAGTTTCGTTAATGCAACATACTGGTTCTCAAATAAGTTTTGACTATCTATTTTCTTATCAATTGCACATTGTTCATCTTCACTACTATTGAAGATAACAATATTTTCCAAATTATCATCCCACTCGTCAGGTAGCTTTCCTTTTTGTTGATTTGCTGTATATACTCTTCTATCTCCAGCTAGTCGGCCATGCTTCCTTCTCTCATAGAAATTTATCCCTCGTTCTTTTCTTAATTCGGGTTCTGTTTCATCCCACAATAACCTTGCTTTCTCCATATTTGCCTCAACTGAGTGGGGCACACTATTATAAAAGTCATTCTTGTAAGTAACACCATTAGAGTCAAAATGTTCTGTAGCGATGTAATCAATGTTTAGGTTCCTAGCAAGTCCTAAGAAAGGGCGATACATGGCAAAACGTCCATTATGAAAGATTATGAGTTCATACCCTCTTTCCTTTACAAATCGTTTAAGAGCTTCATATACCCGTATTTCCATCCTCATAGTAAATTTAATATATTCCTTGAATTCTGATGAAATAACAGGCATTACATTGCGGCTAGCTGTTGCATACGAAGAGAATGCACCGTATCCTATTTCAACATTATCATACAAAATGTCTTTTAAGTCGGCAATAGAATTAAAGTCCAAGGGAAAGTTCTCACTTTTCAGTTTATCTTCGTCGGTGATGAGCGTAGATAATTTTATATACTCATAGCCCTGTGGACAATAACGCTTATAAGCTTTCTTGCTAATCATATAGCAATACTTACAACATCTGCGGGAGGCAAAAGGGTTCCACGGGCACATTCCCATGCTCTCGTCACACTGTATCACCGTGACGTTATCGCCTCGCTGTTTATAATCAATGGCATAATCGATACCGTCAATATCGTTAGTACCTCTAAAAACTAATACATTCATACTATAATGTTTTTTTATTATTGCATATGTTTTACTAATTCATTAGCCTTTTGATATTCCTGGGGGTTGCCAATATCAATCCATGTCCCATTTAGTGGGAATCGTATTACTTTCTTTTTCTTTGAGATAAGTTTTTCGATTAAATCAGTTGCGTTAAAGAAAGTATCTTCTGGTACTTCTTCAAGTGCAGAACGCCTAATCAGGTATATACCAGCATTCGCATAATAGTTGTATGTGGGTTTCTCTATCATACCCTGTATATTTCTACCATCAAGGTCAAATATGCCGTATGGTACAGACACTGTATAAGGCACAGCTGCCACACTCATTTCTGCATTGTGTTCCTTAAAATGCATATAAAAATCTTCATAGTTGATATTGGTGAAAAGGTCACTATTCATAACAAGCACGGTGTCATTATAAAATTCCTTTACAAAGCGAATGCTACCAATAGTACCTAAGAACTTGGGTTCCCGGACTGTCTGTACCTTAACTTCTCCCCGCGGCTCTTCAAAATGCTCTTCCAACTGTTCTTTCAAGTAGTTGACGGTTACAGAAATATGCTTTACCCCGTATGATATAAGTCTGTCAATGTTATGATCAATAATACACTTCTCACCAACTTTCAACAGTGGTTTAGGAGTTTTCTCTGTTAAGGGACGTAAACGCTCACCTTTTCCTCCCGCCATCAGTACAGCATCTATAGGTAATTGTGTTTGATACTTTTCAAGATTAACAATTTCAATGATATGATTTTCTATATCTAGGATGGGGACGAGTTTGATTTTTTCTTCTCGCAAATTGTGAAGATTCCTCACTAAATCGTCATCATTCTTTCGAATGAATCGAAAATCACGGTGCATGACAATACGAATACTATCACTAACGTTATGACCGCTAATTAAAGCACGTCGTATATCACCATCTGTAAGTGTTCCTACCATCCTACTCTCTTTGTCAATGACGAAAAGAACAAGAGGTCCCTTACCTAAGTTGTTGATTTTGCGCAGAGCATCAACAACTGTTACGCTATCATTGATCAGATGATTGTTCATATTATACTTTATTATTAGACATTAAATATTCTATATAGTCAAAGTCCTCTTGATAATCTATATCTACAGAACGGTTTCTCGGCATTATATATGCGTATGTATTTTCAGAATAATAATTCCTCTGAAGTATCAAAGCTTTTTTAAATATATAAATTGCTCCGTTAGGGTAATAGGTTTTTCGATAATCTTGTCTCCGTGATATGCTTGATGGCATAAAATCCTCTAATTTGCCTTCTTTATTTAAATATTTATGCCAGTATATTGGGTGCTCTTCTGGTGTGTAAGAGACCACGGAATCTGCATCTTTTGAAATGAATAGTTCTATTGCTTCATCTAAGTCTTTAGTTGTTCTAAGAGGAGATGTAGGCTGTAAAACAATAAAATGGTTAATGGGGACACCATTATCTCTCTCCAATCTTTCAATTGTATAGATAAAAGTATCTATAACTGGCGAATTGTCGGTAGCTAGTTCTGAAGGCCTTAGAAATGGCACTTCGGCTCCATACTTTTTGGATATTTCTGCTATTTCCAAACTATCTGTTGACACAATAACTCTGTCGACATACTTTGAATGTATGGCGCATTCTATACTGTATGCAATAAGAGGCTTTCCCAATAATTCCTTTAAATTCTTATTGAGAATACCTTTACTTCCACCGCGTGCAGGAATAATTACAACGAATTTGTTCTCACTCATTATGCCTCAATTTTATCAATTATACCTAGAACAACCTTATCTTTCTCAAAATCCCATACTGCTCTATAATTCTTGTCAATTATTGCCTTAATATAAGAAATCAACTCCTCCCGATATGGATTTTCGCTAATGAATGATGCATAACCTTCTACATGTTCTGTTTCTTCATCAATTATTATTCGTGATTCCATTTTTTTATCAATATCATATTGATATAGGGAATCAGATGTTCCATTCCAAGATAGTTGAAGTTTTTCGCCATAAACATCTATATGACGATATGGTTTACGTGCCACAACATCTGCTGCAAAAACTCCCTTACTTCCATTTTCATGCTCTAACGTTATCAAGTAATTATCGTTGTAATTAATATTAAGTTCAGTATTTTTGCTTTTAACAGCATATATCTTTTTTACAGGTCCGAATGCTGTAATTATCCAAGGTAAATCAATTGCCAAAATCTCTCTACAGCCATTTGTTCTAGGATTCCCCAAGAAAAAGTTATTATAACTTTCCCACGGATGCCAGTCTGGTAGGTACTGACCTACATGATATATATAATTAAGAGGACACTTAGACTCATGAACTTTCTCAATAATAACTTGTGTTTCTTTGCGATATAGAAACGTGGATGAAAGAAATAAAACGAGACCCTTTTCTTTTGCTAATTTTATGTTTTCATCATAACCATCCTGCACAAGATTTATTTCTGTAAAAACATGCAGATTGTTATGCAGACATTCACTTATAATAGAAGCGTGTGAAAGTGGAGATGTACTAATTACTGCGGCATCAATCTTCTCGTTAGTAACAGCATCTTGAATACTATGATAACAATTGATGCCAAACAGGTCCTTTACTTCCTGTATTCTGCTTTCTTGACTATCTATACCTACTATTTCTATTTCTTTATTCTCTCTTAGCAAGCGAATACGACGCTTACCCATAGAACCAAGACCTATTACTATAATTTTCATCTTATTATGTTTTAAGAGTCCATGAAGCAGAAGAGTAATACTCTAGTGCCTCATGAACTCAGTTTGCTTTATAATATTTATGCTAACCTAGCAAAGCCACCATGGGCAACAGGACCTAGAAGCAACTGTGCATAGTTACCTTCTTTAACTGCCTTTGCCATCAGTGCAAACACTTCATCAACTGCTTCTAAATACTTCGCCATGTGCTCAGGCTTGTGAGCATAGCTTGCATAATAAGCATCGCTTGCTATGAAACCTCTTCTTAACATTTCCTGTGTGAAAAGGGTCTTTAATTCAGCAGGTGCTGCCGTGAAGGAAATATGGCTGAGGGGATAGATACCACTGATATGAATATCAAGGCAATGCTTCTTAGCGAGGTTAGTCCATCCTTCTTGAACTTGCTTACCACAAGCCACCATGTGGTCTTGAACTTTCTCTCTCTTCATCTTCTTGATAGTGGCAATGGCTGCCGCAAAGCCAACACGTTCCGTCCAGAAGGTAGAACTGATGAAACTCTCCTGAGCAGCATCCATAAATTTCTCCTTACCAATGATGGCTGCAATAGGATAACCATTACCCATTCCCTTGGCGAATACTGCCATGTCAGGATGGATACCAAAGTATTCACAAGCACCACCACAGTTCATACGGAAGCCACTGGTAACCTCATCAATAATCAAAGGCACACCCATGCGCTGTGTTTCACGCTCAATGGTAGCAAAGAAGTCAGTTTCAGGGTTCATATTTCTGGCAGCCTCAAGAACAACACCACCAATCT